>WNGR01000462.1_pt1 | contig 53383 bp, 50 predicted proteins | sample 5407581 | NCBI WGS metagenome assembly WNGR01 (sample SAMN13153383, study PRJNA577476) | soil metagenome | isolation source: 80 cm soil or saprolite under Garry oak tree replicate 2 | place: USA:California | collected 2016-06-15 | reverse complement strand
AGCATCACGATCAACACGATGCCGAAGCTGCACAGAATCCGTTGCCGGATGGTCCATTGTTTCACGCGCACGCCCCTTACATTTTGGCTTGATCTCGACACCCGCTTGTCGGCGCTGATTTATTAGCGGAATCGTAGGGTCGGAAAGCTTTGCATTCGTCAGATTTTCCCGACGGGTTATGCGGCGAATTCTACATTGATCGGAGGAGTGGAGGTGGGTTTGGGTGGGGCTTGCAGCTGCTGCAGCAAGGCTTTGAGGAGCGGGCCCCGACGTTACACCGGTAATCCCCCGTTACCACTTGCAGCATCTATTTCCACGCACGCCATCCACAATCTGTTCCATGCCTAAACGGCGGGAGTCAGACATGAAAAAGATTGCAGTGGCGTTGTTGATGGTCGGGAGTCTGAGCGTGGCTGGGCAAGCCTCGGCTCATGGCAATGGTGGCGGCGACGTGGTCGGCGCGCTGATCGGCGGTGCGGTGCTCGGCGCCGTGGTGACGTCCGTGCTGAATCCGGCGCCGGTGGTCGCATACCAGCAGCCTGTGTACGCGCAGCCGGTGTATCAGCCGGCTCCGGCCTACGCGGGGCCGCCGCCGGGATACTGCTATGACCAGTACCAGCGCGCGTATGTCGCGTGCGGTGCGCCGCCGCCCGGACGGTATGGTTATTCAGAGCCTCAACCGGGTTGGTAAGCGCACGGCGCGTGCAGCCGATGCGCGCGCTAAACGTAAAAGGCCGTTCCTGCGTCGAGCAGGAACGGCCTTTTTTGGGGCCCGTCGTTCAGTGTTTGTGATGCAGCCACTCCGCGTAATGCGTATCGAGCCAACGCTCCAGTCGCTGCGGCCTTGTCTTCTGGTGATAGTGCGACGCTGCCCAGATAGCGACGCCGACGAGCAGCATGACGAGAGGCCCCAGCAAATAAGCGATCAACGATTCAGACATGGAGCCTCCTTATGAGTTGGGTCACTGCTTCAGTGTAGGCGATGAAAAGCGGGAAGAAAGGAGGGCGTGATGGGTTCGTGGCGAGCGCCGGAGTATCGCTGAACCTTCAGCTTTGAGAACCTGACGAAGAAGCAGATTTTCTTTTATTGGCAAGGCGTTGAGTTCATTGCATTGGTCGTTGTGTACCAACTGGCTCGACTCGCGCAGACGGTGACGAGGCCGAACCGTGGCATCGCTTGTCGGCACGAGCCGGTCATCGCTTTGCGGCGCCTTCAATCTGCGCATCGACAAAGTCTGCCCAACGCTGCGCGATTCGACGCTGCTCGGCTGCATGTTCCGCACCCTTGGGCTGGTGCGCCGAGCCCTCACGCGCATCCGACTGTTGCGCCATTTCGCGCAGATGCGCCGACGCCGTGCGCCGGAAGTCATGCAAAACGAAATGCTCCACGTCGAGCCCAAGCGCCTTGACCGCTTGATTCAGCGTGCTTCTGGCGATGGGCCGATCGTCGCCTCTGACGCTCGGGAATACGAAGTTTCGGCCGGCCCTCGCGTGATGAAGCTCGCGCAGCATGGCGACCGCCTGATGCGCGAGATACACGCGTTGGTCCCGGTCCTTATTCAGGCGAGCGGCGGGTATCGTCCACAGCGCCTGGTCCAGATCGAATTCGGCCCACGTGGACTCCACCAGGTCGGATTTGCGCACCATCGTCAGCACCAGCAGGTGCAGCGCCAGCTTCAGCGGACGGCGAATGCTCGACGCGTCGATCGCGCGGAGCATCGCACCGATTTCGTCTCCGGTGAGCACGCGGGTGCGGCTGTCGACGGTGGCAATGGAGCGCGCCGGAATGACTTCGGCCGGGTTGGCGGCTGCGAGTTGGCGGGCGATCAGATACTCGTAGAGACGCTTGACCACATTGCGCGTGTGCAGCGCCATTTTCGGCGAGCCACGGCTTTTGATTCTGTCGCATATCGTGACGATGTCGTCGGAAGTCACCGCTTTGATCGGCTTGCCGCCAATGGCGGGCAACACGTCCTTGTCGAGCGCGCGCCGCGTGGTGCGGCGATATTCTTCCGATTTGCCGGCCATTTCCGTCGTGAGATAAAGCTCGGCGGCTTCCCGCAGCACGTCTGCCTTGCTTTCCGCGCCGCGGTCGCGACGCGCAGTGGCTACCGGTGAAATGCCTTGCGCGACCATCTCCGCATACTTCTGCGCTCTCGCGCGCGCGACGCGCAGCGAGATCATCCTGTAATCGCCGATCGTGGCGAGCGGCTGCCGCTTGCCGCCCAGCGAATAGCGGAAGCGCCAAACCTTGGTGCCGGTCGTCATGACTTCGATCACGAGACCGTTGCCGTCGGCGACGGAGTAGCGGGCCGCGCGCGGTTCGAGCGCGCGGATCTGGCTTTCGGTAAGGGGGACGGCTAGTTTGGGCATGCTCGACTCGGTGATACATGGGGCAGCCGCGATTTTAAACCTTGCGGCGTCTGTGTACCAAAGATTCTGCGCTTTTTGGGTCAACCAGGAGGGATTGACGACTTACTGCGGTGGTTGGGAAGAAGCCCGCCTGAGCCTTTTATTTCAAGCCGGAGCGTCGGAAAACACAAGCGCCCGCTACTTGCCGATGCAGAACCTGCTGAAAATCACTCCCAGCAGGTCATCGGAACTGAATTCGCCGGTGATCGAGTTCAACTGATCCTGTGCGAGACGTAGTTCTTCGGCGAACAGATCGAGCGCCTGCGAATTCTGATCGGCGTGCGCGGCTGCCGTTGCCAGATGTTCCTCGGCCGCGCGCAGCGCAATCAGATGCCGCTCGCGCGCGAGGTAGACGCTTTCCGCGCCCGCTTGCCAGCCGGCGATCCGCAGCAACTCGTCGCGCAGCAGCGCGACGCCGTCGCCCTGTTTCGCCGACAAACGCACTTCGCTGAGCTCGAGGTCGGGATCGAGCGCATTCACCGCCGGCGCGAGGTCGGTCAGGTCCGTCTTGTTCAGCACGCGCACCACCGGCACGCCGCGCGGAAAGCGCTCCCCGATCGTCTCGTCCCCAGCGGTCATGCCGGTGCGTGCGTCGAGCAGATGCAGCACCACGTCCGCGCGTTCGATTTCGCTCCAGGTGCGCGCGATGCCGATCTTTTCCACCTCGTCTTCGGTGTCGCGCAGGCCGGCGGTGTCGATCACGTGCAGCGGAATGCCTTCGATCTGAATGGTCTGCGCGACTTTGTCGCGGGTGGTGCCGGCGATCGGCGTGACGATCGCCAGTTCCGCGCCGGCGAGCGCGTTCAGCAGCGACGACTTGCCGACGTTCGGCTGCCCCGCGAGCACCACCGACAGCCCCTCACGCAGCAACGCCCCTTGTCGTGCCTCGCTCAGCACGAGCGCAAGCCGCTCGCGAATTTGCGCGAGCTTGCCGCGGGCGTCGGCGGCTTCGAGGAAGTCGATTTCCTCTTCCGGGAAATCGAGCGTCGCTTCGACCAGCATGCGCAGCGTGATCACCTCTTCGACCAAAGCGTGGATGTCGCGCGAAAACGCGCCGTCGAGCGAGCGGCCCGCCGAGCGCGCGGCGGCCTCGGTGCTGGCCTCGATCAGATCGGCGACGGCTTCGGCTTGCGCCAGATCCAGCTTGTCGTTGAGAAAGGCGCGGCGCGTGAATTCACCTGGCTCGGCGAGACGCAGACCGAACGCGCGGCCGGCGTCGATGCAACGCTGCAGCACGAGTTGCAGCACGATCGGACCGCCGTGGCCCTGCAACTCGAGCACGTGTTCGCCGGTGTACGAGTGCGGCGCCGGAAAGTACAACGCGATGCCGCGGTCGAGCGCGTTGCCGGTGTCGTCGAGGAAGGGCACGTAGCTCGCGTGGCGGGGCGCAAGCGTCTGGCCGATGAGCGCCAGCATGAGCGGCTGGGCCGCCGCCTCTCCGGCGCGGCCGAACGAAATCCGCACGACGCCGATGCCGCCTCGTCCGGGCGCGGTGGCGATGGCGACGATGGGATCGGAGTCGGTGGTCAGCATGGAAGCGTGGCAAAAAACGTAGGGGAGGGAGGCGCAGCGCGGGTCGACGCGGCGCGAGGCATTGTAACGCGGGCGCCTGCAACGACCGCCGCGCGGCGCTGCCGTTGATTGCTGGCACCGCTTTTACCCGACGATTGGGATTTATCTTAGGTGAGCTAGGATTGTTACTGCTTTTCTTTGAGAAAAACTGAGATGCGATAGGACAAACGAGTGCAATCAGGCCATATCCGACAAGGAAAAGATCAGAAAACCGCTATCTGTCTAAGCGCTTTGCGTGGAGCGGGTTACAAGCTAAATTTATCTCAAATACGCAAATCCTAAGCTTGTCAGGTTGTCAACTGGGTGCGCGCCGAATTGCACAATCTGGCCCATGCCAACCGACAAAGAAAAAGCCGCCTTCGCCAAGAGGTTGAAGGAACTCCTGGAGCCGCTGAAGATTCGCGGCGGGACCAAGCTTGCCGAACAGTTTAATCTTCGATATCACGGTGAGCGGCCCGTTACTCCGCAGACCGCTCATAAGTGGCTCACGGGTACGACGATCCCGAAGCCCGATAAGTTGCGCACCTTGGCCGAATGGTTGAACGTCAAGGAGCATTGGCTTCATTACGGACCGTCGCCGGGCGTGAACGCGAGGCCGCTGGCGCGCGGCGAGAAATATCCGCCGACGCCTGAGACGATCGAACTCGCCTCCAAGATCGCATCGCTGACCCCGAAGGACCGCTTTCTGGTCGAGGAAATGATCGTGCGGTTTTACGGTGAAGACACTGGCGAAGAGTAACCGGCGCGTCGCACGAGTTTCAACGCGGCGCCAATGAAAAAGCCGCCCGGTTTGCACCGGGCGGCTTTTTTAGCGGCTGCTTTTTGTTGAAGCCACTTTGGTTTTCGCCAGCCTGACGGGCGAGCATTACCGCCCGCATCCATCAGGCAAACATCAGGCCGTTTTCGGCTTCGACTGACCCATCATCCGCGTGATGTAGTACTGCTGGGCAATCGACAGCACGTTGTTCACCACGTAGTACAGCACCAGACCCGCCGGGAAGAAGAAGAACATGACCGAGAACGCGATCGGCATGAACATCATCATCTTGGCTTGAACCGGGTCCGGCGGCGTGGGGTTCAGCTTGGTCTGCAGGAACATCGAGACGGCCATCAGCACCGGCAGGATGAAGAACGGATCCTGTTGCGACAGATCGTGAATCCACAGAATCCACGGCGCGCCGCGCATTTCCACCGACGACAGCAGCACCCAGTACAGCGAGATGAACACCGGAATCTGAATCACGACCGGCAGACAGCCGCCGAACGGATTGACCTTCTCGGTCTTGTACAACTCCATGAGCGCGGCGTTCATCTTCTGCGGATCGCCCTTGAAGCGTTCGCGCAGCGCCTGCATGCGCGGCGTGATCGCCTTCATGCGCGCCATCGACTTGTAGCTCGCGGCCGACAGCGGGAAGAACACGGCCTTGATCAGCACGGTGAGCAGCACGATCGCCCAGCCCCAGTTGCCGACGTAGCCGTGGATCTTCTCGAGCAGCCAGAAGAGCGGCTTCGCGATGATCGTCACGTAGCCGTAGTCCTTCACCAGTTCCAGACCCGGCGCGATGCCCTCGAGCATGCGCTCTTCTTCCGGACCGGCGAACAGACGCGCGGAGACGTCGACCGTTTGCCCCGGCGCGATGGTCGCCACCGGCTGCTGCACGCCGACGCGATACAGCGCCGGATCGATTTTCTCGACGTAGATCTTGCGCTTCGCGCCTTGCTGCGGAAGCCACGCCGATGCGAAGTAGTGCTGCACCATCGCGATCCAGCCGTTGTCGGCCGAGTCCGCGAAGGTCGCCTTGTTCTTGTCGATGTCGCTGAAGTCGATCTTCTGGAAGTGATGCTGCTCAGTGTAGACAGCCGGTCCGATGAACGTGTGCGAGAAGCGCGGCGTTTCCACCGGCTGGTCGTCGCGCACCAGTTCCATATAGACCGACGGGCTCACCGGCGCCGTACCGACGTTCTGGATCTTCGTGTCGACGCCGATCACATAGCTGCCGCGCGTGAACGTGTAGGTCTTGATGACCTTCACGCCACCCTTCACCGGCGACTCGAAGCTGAGCTGGAACGACTTGGCGTCGCCCGTCAGATCGTGCGGCTGGTTCGGCAGCGGCGTGTAGACGTCGTTATGGTTCGGGAAATCGCCGCCGAGCAGGCCCGTGCGCGCCAGATACGTGTGGTTCGCGGTGCGGTCGAACAGCGTGATGACCAGATCGGGCTGCTTGCCGTCGCCTTGCTTGACGAGCGACAGCTTCGACAGCGTGCCGCCGCGGGTGTCGATTTCGCCGTTATAGACGTCGGTGCTGAACTTGATCAGTTGCGACTGCGTTGCCGCCGGCGCGTTGCCCGGCGCTGCTGCGTTCGCTGCTGCGTTGGTAGCCGGCAGATCGGCGGGCTGGGTTCCCGGCGTCGTGGTTCCCGGTGCGGCGCTACCGACGGTCTTGGTCGGCGTGGCGCTCGGGAAGAACATCGACGGGCGTCCGTGGTCGCGTTGCCAGTTGTCGAACAGCATGACAGCTGACATGAAAAAGATGACCCATAGGACGGTGCGTTTGATATCCATGCGTTGTCTCAGTGTCGATGGAACGGCGCGTCAGCGCTTTTCAGAAGTGGGAGGCGGGACGAGATCGATGCCGCCCGCGGAAAACGGGTGGCAGCGGCAAATACGCCTGGCGGCGAGATAAGTCCCGCGCGCGGCGCCATGATACTGGATTGCTTCGCGCGCGTAATCAGAGCAGGAAGGGTAAAAACGGCACCGGTTGCCGAGCATGGGGCTGACGGCAACCTTGTAGAAACGCAATAAAGCGATGAGTACCGTTTGCATGACTGGTGCGGCCTGACGGCGCCGCGCAACGTGGAGTACCGGGCGACACCCGCGCAGCAGGGCTGCGATACGTGCAATACGGGCGGTCACTTGAGCGTCATTCCGTCTTGGGCGCTTCCGCGGGCGGCGCCTCGCGACGGACAATTTCGCGCGCTGCCTTGTCGAGCAGCGCCTCGATCTCGCTGCGGCACAGCGCCCTCAACGGCGGCGACGAGGCGCTCGGCAAAGCCTTCTTGTCGAAGCGCGTGTGCAAACGCAGCAGCACATCCCAACCGCCGAATTCCGCGCGACGCAGCCGGAAGGCCTCACGCGCGATTCGACGTACCAGATTACGCGTGGCCGCGCGCGGCGCATACTTCTTGCCGATCACGAGACCCAGGCGAGCGTCTTTGCCGGTGGGCCGGCCGTACACCACGAAGTGCGCGGTGCGGCGCCACGGACGCAAACGAAAAACGGATGAAAATTCATCCGTTTTCAGCAGCCTTGCGGCTTTGGGGAAGGCGGCTTGCACTCGCAACGGCACCGAGCTTTGTTGCTGCGCCCCAGCCGCTCCCGCTTCACCGCGGGCTTCGCTTGTTGGCACAGACGGAGCGCGCAATCCGCTCGCCTGCCTTAGATGGCGAGGCGCTTGCGGCCCTTCGCGCGACGTGCGTTGATGACCTTGCGGCCACCGACGGTCTTCATGCGAACGCGAAAGCCGTGGGTGCGCTTGCGACGGGTGACGGAAGGCTGGTAAGTACGTTTCATGTTGCTCTCACTTGATCGAAAAATAACCGCGCGATCATCGCTGAAAGCGCAATGGCCGGAGGTCTACAGAATTGGTTTTCGCGGAACCCGCTATTTAAACCCGTTTTCCGTTGGTCGTCAATAGTTTAGCCGGGTTCGGCCGCGAGCCCGGCGCGCTCCGCCAGATGATCGGTCCCTGTGGATAACTCCCTTTTGGCTCCGATTTGGCGTTAGAATCTCGCCTTACTTCCCAAAAATCCTGCACGCCGCTCCGGCCCGCATGTCCCGCAAACCCTTGTGGCACAAGCGCCTGGAGCCATTGCGCCTGGTTGGCCTGGCTGCTCAGGGCCTTGTTGCGTACGCGCGACAGGGGCAGCGGCGAACCGCCGTGCACACCATAACGACAGCAACTCGATGAACGATTTCTGGCAACACTGTTCCGCATTGCTGGAGCGTGAGCTCACGCCCCAGCAGTACGTGACGTGGATCAAACCGTTGGCCCCTGTCGCCTTCGACGCCGCTGCGAACACGCTCAGTATTGCCGCGCCGAACCGCTTCAAGCTCGACTGGGTCAAGAGCCAGTTCTCCGGGCGTATCGCGGACATGGCCCGCGATTTCTGGCAGGCCCCGGTCGATGTGCAATTCGTGTTGGACCCGAAAGCCGGCATGCGCGCCCCCGCGGCTCCGGCTCAGGCGCGTCCGTCGTCCGTGCCTGGTTCGATGGGCGGTGGCCATTCGTCCGGTTCGAACGGCGGCGGTGCCGCCGTGGACGCGGCCGTCGGCGCCGTGCAGGCAGCGCACGCTGCGCGCGCCAACGGCGCGATGGCCGCGCACAATGCGAACGCCCGCGCGGCGGCTGACGATGCCGCCGACCTCGACCTCCCCAGCCTCGACGCGAACGAAGCGGCTGCCGCCCGCCGCACGTGGCGTCCGGGCCAAAGCGCCAGCTCGAACGGCAACGGCGAGAACGACTCGATGTACGAGCGTTCGAAGCTCAACCCCGTGCTGACCTTCGACAACTTCGTGACCGGTAAGGCCAACCAGCTGGCGCGCGCCGCGGCGATTCAGGTCGCGGACAATCCGGGCATCTCGTACAACCCGCTGTTCCTGTACGGCGGCGTGGGCCTCGGCAAGACCCACCTGATCCACGCGATCGGCAACCAGCTTCTGATGGACAAGGCTGGCGCGCGGATTCGCTACATCCACGCCGAACAGTACGTACAGCGCAAGGCGTTCGACGACTTCAAGCGTTACTACCACTCGCTCGATCTGCTGCTGATCGACGATATTCAGTTCTTCTCCGGCAAATCGCGCACGCAGGAAGAATTCTTCTACGCGTTCGAGGCGCTGGTCGCGAACAAGGCGCAGGTGATCATCACCAGCGACACGTATCCGAAGGAAATTTCCGGCATCGACGATCGGCTAATCTCGCGTTTCGACTCCGGCCTGACGGTGGCGATCGAGCCGCCCGAACTGGAAATGCGCGTCGCGATTCTGATGCGCAAGGCGCAATCCGAATTCGTGAGCCTGAACGAAGACGTCGCGTTCTTCGTCGCCAAGCATCTGCGCTCGAACGTGCGTGAGCTCGAAGGCGCGCTGCGCAAGATTCTCGCGTACTCGAAGTTCCATGGCCGCGAAATCACGATCGAACTGACGAAAGAAGCGCTGAAAGATCTGCTGACCGTGCAAAACCGGCAGATTTCGGTGGAAAACATCCAGAAGACCGTCGCTGACTTCTACAGCATCAAGGTCGCGGACATGTATTCGAAGAAGCGTCCGGCGAACATCGCGCGGCCGCGGCAGATCGCGATGTATCTGGCGAAGGAGCTGACGCAGAAAAGTTTGCCGGAAATCGGCGAGCTGTTCGGCGGGCGCGACCACACCACAGTGCTGCACGCGGTGCGCAAAATCGCCGCCGAGCGCGGCACGGACGCGCAACTGAACCACGAATTGCACGTCCTGGAGCAGACGCTGAAGGGCTAGGCGGCGCCGATGGGAAAATCGACCTGTTTATTTCGGAACTCGCCCCCATTTTAGGGAAGCGGTTCCGTTTTCAGGCACAATACAGGTTTAACCGCCCGGCGGCCGCGGGCGGATTTCACGCCGTGACGGGCGCTGCGTGGCGCCGGCGGGGGGCCGGGGCTGCGTGCCGGAAAGCTGGTAAGCCAGGCGCGCAGGCTGTCATATCAACGAAGGAACTCTATGCAACTGGTCAAGACCGAACGCGATAACCTCCTCAGGCCGCTGCAAACCGTGAGCGGCATCGTCGAACGCCGCCATACGTTGCCGATCCTCGCCAATTTGCTGATTACCAAGAACGGCCCGGACGTGTCGTTCCTGTCGACCGACCTCGAGTTGCAGATCACCACGCGCGCCGATTTCGGCGTGGGCGGCGATTCGGTCGCGACCACGGTGGCAGCAAGAAAGCTCCTCGACATCTTGCGCGCGATGCCCGACGGGCAGGTCACGCTCACGCTGAACGACAAGCGCTTGACCGTGCAATCCGGCAAGAGCCGCTTTGCGCTGCAAACGCTCGCGGCCGACGAGTTCCCGACCGTCGCTCAAGCTAAAGACTACGGCGCGAACCTGGTGGTTCCCCAGAAAACGTTCCGCCAGTTGCTCGGCATGGTCCATTTTTCAATGGCCCAGCAGGACATTCGCTACTACCTGAACGGCATGCTGCTGGTGGTGGACGGCGACCAGTTGATGGCGGTCGCAACGGACGGCCACCGTCTGGCGTTTTCGTCGATGAAAATTGAAGGCTCGTTCGCGCGCCAGGAAGTGATCATTCCGCGCAAGACGATTCTGGAACTGCAGCGTCTCCTGGAAGACATCGACGACACGCTGAAGATCGACATCGCGCCCACGCAGGTGAAGTTCACGTTCGGCCAGGTGGAACTGGTGTCGAAGCTGGTGGAAGGCAAATTCCCCGACTTTCAGCGCGTGATTCCGAAGTCGCACAAGAATCAGTTCGTGATCGGCCGTGAAGAACTGCAGCGTTCGCTGCAACGCGCCGCGATTCTGACCTCGGACAAATTCAAGGGCGTGCGCTGCATCATCGAGCCGGGCCAGTTGAAGATCATGTCGACCAACGCCGATCAGGAAGAGGCGCAGGAAGAACTGGAAATCGCGTACGACGGCGACAGCGTCGATATCGGGTTCAACGTCACGTATCTGCTCGACGTGCTCGCGAACCTGAAGGTCGACATGTTGCAAGTGAGCCTTGGCGACGCCAGCTCCAGCGCGTTGATCACGATTCCCGAAAACGACGAATTCAAATACGTCGTGATGCCGATGCGCATCTAATGCGTCCAAAAACCAGGAACACACCAAGGGGCGCAGCGCCCCTTTGGCGTTTTTATGGTGTTTTGAAAAGTCCCGAGTAGCAACCCAGCAGTAACGCAGAACCGGAAAAAATCCATGACTGAACTGAACAATTCGCAACCCGATAACAGCTACGGCGCATCTTCGATTCAGATCCTCGAAGGTCTGGAGGCGGTGCGCAAGCGGCCCGGGATGTACATCGGCGATACATCGGACGGGACCGGTCTGCATCACCTCGTATTCGAAGTGCTGGACAACTCCATCGACGAAGCGCTGGCGGGGCACTGCAACGACATTCAGGTGATTATCCACGCGGACAACTCGATTTCGATCACCGACAACGGCCGCGGTGTGCCGACCGGTCTCAAGATGGACGACAAGCACGATCCGAAGCGCAGCGCCGCTGAAATCGTGATGACCGAGCTGCACGCCGGCGGCAAGTTCGACCAGAACAGCTACAAGGTGTCCGGCGGCCTGCACGGCGTGGGCGTGTCGTGCGTGAACGCGCTGTCGGCGTGGCTGCGCCTCACCGTGCGCCGCGACGGCAAGAAGCACTTCATGGAATTCCACCGTGGCGTGCCGCAGAACCGTGTGATCGAAGAGGTCGACGGCGTGGCTGTGTCGCCGATTCAGGTGATCGGCGACACTGAAAACCGCGGCACCGAAGTGCACTTTCTCGCTGACGCGACGATCTTCGGCAATGTCGAATATCACTACGACATTCTGGCCAAGCGGATTCGCGAACTGTCGTTCCTGAATAACGGCGTGCGGATTCGCCTGCTGGATCAGCGCAGCGGCAAGGAAGAAGATTTCGCGTTCGTGGGCGGCGTGAAGGGTTTTGTCGAGTACATCAACAAGAACAAGGCCGTGCTGCACCCGAACATTTTCCACATCAGCGGCGAGAAGGACGGCGTGGGCGTGGAAGTGGCGATGCAGTGGAACGACAGCTACAACGAAAACGTGCTGTGCTTCACGAACAACATTCCGCAGCGCGATGGCGGCACCCACCTGACCGGGTTGCGTGCGGCGATGACGCGCGTGTTGAACAAGTACATCACCGATCACGAAGTCGCGAAGAAAGCGAAAGTCGAGACGGCCGGCGACGACATGCGCGAAGGGCTCTCGTGCGTGCTGTCGGTGAAGGTGCCGGAGCCGAAGTTCAGCGCGCAGACCAAGGACAAGCTGGTGTCGTCGGAAGTGCGCGCGCCGGTGGAGGATGTGGTCGCGAAGGCGCTCGAAGAATTCCTGCTGGAAACGCCGAACGACGCGAAGATCATTTGCGGCAAGATTGTTGATGCTGCGCGGGCGCGGGATGCGGCTCGGAAGGCGCGTGAAATGACGCGGCGCAAGGGCGTTCTGGATGGCGTTGGTTTGCCTGGAAAGCTCGCGGATTGCCAGGAGAAGGACCCGGCGAAGTCGGAGATTTATATCGTCGAGGGCGACTCGGCAGGCGGCTCGGCGAAGCAGGGGCGTGACCGGAAGTTTCAGGCGATCTTGCCGCTGCGCGGCAAGGTGCTCAATGTGGAGAAAGCGCGCTATGACAAGCTGCTTTCTTCGGAGCAGATCGTGACGCTGATTACGGCGCTTGGATGCGGGATCGGCAAGGAAGATTACAACCTGGATAAGCTGCGTTATCACCGCATCATTATCATGACCGATGCTGACGTGGATGGCGCGCACATTCGGACGCTGTTGCTGACGTTCTTCTATCGGCAGATGCCGGAGATGATCGAGCGTGGGTATATCTATATCGCGCAACCGCCGCTCTTCAAGATCAAGGCGGGGAAGGATGAGCGGTATATGAAGGATGAGTCTGAGGTTAATGCTCACATTTTGAAGCTGGCGTTGCAGGGGTCTGAGCTTGTTCCCGCTGAGAATGCGACGGCGATTACCGGCGATGCGTTGGGTGAGTTGGCTCGGGCTTATCTGCTTGCTCAAGCTGTGGTGAATCGTCTGAGCCGGTTGTATGACGCTGGGGCGCTTGAGGCTGTGATGGATGGGGTTGTGATCGACCTTTCCAGCGAGGAAGCGGCGGAGGGTTCGGCTCGCGCGCTTGAGGCTAAGTTGCGGGATGATGCGTTGAAGCCTGAAGTTACCGTCACGACGATGTATGACCCGGTGCGGGAGCTGCGCTCGCTGAAGGTGGCGCGGACGCATCATGGGAATCAGAAGGTTTCTGTGCTGGATCAGGATTTTCAGTTGACTGCGGATTACCAACAGCTGATCAATACTGCTAATACGTTTAAGGGATTGATTGGGGTTGGCGCTGTGATCAAGCGTGGTGAGCGGAGTATGGCTGTGAACGACTTCAAGAGTGCTATGAAGTGGTTGCTGGCTGATGCTGAACGCAATATTTCCAAGCAGCGCTATAAGGGTCTCGGTGAGATGAATCCTGGGCAGCTTTGGGAGACTACGATGGATCCGACTGTTCGCCGTTTGCTTCGTGTGCAGATTGAGGATGCTATTGCCGCTGATGGCATCTTTACGACGCTCATGGGGGATGATGTGGAGCCGCGTCGGGCTTTCATTGAGTCGAATGCGTTGAGGGCGGGGAATATTGATGTTTGACGGCGAGGTTGTTGTAGGTTGTCAAAGAAAGTGAAAAGAGTGTCACCTGGATGAAAAAAATTTCGCGTTGTTCGTGAAAAATATCATCACCGAAAAAGCCCAGCCGACGTGCAAAATCGGCCGGGCTTTTTTGTTGCCGCGAACAGCCGATTGACGCGTTCGGTGCTAGTAGCGCCGAGGGGTGACATCAGAAGATCCGAATCTACCGAACCCGCGCAGACACAGCAAGCAGCGTACCCATTTACCAAATCCTGCGAATTTCACCGTCGTGGATGGGCGCCGAAGTTAAGCACTCACTGATATAAACGCTGCCGAAATTTGCCGAATTTCGATAACACCTCGAATAATGGCTCACTACCATCGGCTGAAGCCTGTCCGCCCATGCACCGCAAAGCCTTGCGGCGTCGAGCAAGCGGCACCATCAGGAGAGTCCGATGAAAACAGAGTCCAGCAGCCAGCACGTCGGTAAGGTCACGCATCACGAATTGAAACAGACGCTCGGCACGTGGCAATTGTGGGGAATCGCGGTCGGCCTCGTTATTTCCGGTGAGTATTTCGGCTGGAGTTATGGCTGGGCAAGCGCGGGCACGCTCGGCTTCGTCATCACGGCGGTCTTCATTGCCGCGATGTACACCACCTTCATCTTCAGTTTCACTGAACTCACCACGTCGATTCCGCATGCGGGCGGCCCGTTCGCCTACGCGCGGCACGCGTTCGGCCCGAGCGGCGGTTATCTGGCGGGCGCGGCGACGCTGGTCGAATTCGTCTTCGCGCCACCGGCGATCGCACTGGCGATCGGCGCGTATCTGCACGTGCAGTTTCCGGGTCTCGAACCGAAGCACGCGGCGATGGGTGCTTATCTCGTCTTCATGGCGCTGAATATCGTCGGCGTGCAGATCGCCGCAGCCTTCGAGTTGTGCGTGACGCTGCTCGCGATCTTCGAGTTGCTGGTGTTCATGGGCGTCGTGTCGCCGGGATTTCAGTGGTCGAACTTCACGAAAGGCGGCTGGGCCGGTGCGGATACGTTCAGCATGGGCTCGTTTCATGGCATGTTCGCGGCGATTCCGTTCGCGATCTGGTTTTTCCTCGCGATCGAAGGTGTCGCGATGGCCGCCGAAGAAGCGAAGAACCCGAAGCGTTCGATTCCGATCGCGTACGTCGCCGGCATTCTGACGCTGGTCGTGCTCGCCATCGGCGTGATGGTGTTCGCGGGCGCTGCGGGCGACTGGACCAAGCTGTCGAACATCAACGATCCGCTGCCGCAAGCGATGAAGTTCATCGTCGGCGAAAACAGCGGCTGGATGCATATGCTGGTGTGGCTGGGCCTGTTTGGACTCGTCGCGTCGTTTCACGGCATCATCCTTGGCTACTCGCGGCAGATTTTCGCGCTGGCTCGCGCGGGCTATCTGCCGGAGTGGCTCTCGAAAGTGCACCCGCGCTTCAAGACGCCGCATCGCGCGATCCTTGCGGGCGGCGTGGTCGGCATCGCCGCGATCTACAGCGACGAGCTGATCCAGTTCGGCGGCCAGACGCTGACGGCGAACATCGTGACGATGTCCGTATTTGGCGCTATCGTGATGTATATCATCAGCATGTTGTCGCTGTTCAAGCTGCGCCGCACGGAGCCGAACATGGAGCGCCCGTTCCGCGCGCCGCTGTTTCCGTTCTTTCCGGCGTTCGCACTGGTGGCCGCGGTGATCTGTCTGGCGACGATGGTCTACTTCAACTTTCTGGTGGCCGTCGTGTTCGCGATCTTTCTCGCGCTGGGCTACGTCTATTTCCTGTTGACGCGCCATCAACGCGAAGCGGCGCCGGCGGACGCTTTGCTGGAAGAATGACGAATCGAGCCGCTGCGCAAGCAGCGGCGATGGAGTCGTAAAGATGAGCTACACGGAGACGATCGGCAGCCGCACGTATCGCTTTGCCGATCTGAAAACATTGATGGCAAAGGCGAGCCCGCAACGTTCCGGCGACCAGCTCGCGGGCGTCGCGGCGGCGAGCGAGGAAGAGCGCGTCGCGGCCAAGATGGCGCTCGCGCAAGTGCCGCTGCGCACGTTCCTGAACGAAGCGCTGATTCCATACGAAAGCGACGAGGTCACGCGTCTCGTGATCGACGATCACTCGCCGCAAGCGTTCGCCGAGATCGCGCATCTGACGGTGGGCGACTTTCGCAACTGGCTGTTGAGCAGCACGACCGACGCCGACGCGCTCACGCGTATCACCGCCGGCCTCACGCCGGAGATGGTCGCGGCGGTCTCGAAGCTGATGCGCAATCAGGATCTGATCGCGGCGGCGCGCAAACGTCCGGTGATTACGCGCTTTCGCAACACGGTCGGTTTGCCGGGCCACATGTCGGTGCGTCTGCAGCCGAATCATCCGACCGACGACGTCAAAGGCATCGCCGCCTCCATGCTCGACGGCCTGATGTACGGTTGCGGCGACGCGATGATCGGCATCAATCCGGCCGGCGACAATCTCGCCGCGATCACCAAGCTGTTGCTGATGATCGACGACTTCCGCCAACGCTATCAGGTGCCCACGCAATCGTGCGTGCTGACCCACGTCACCAACACGATCGCCGCGATCGAAAAAGGCGCGCCGGTCGATCTCGTGTTTCAGTCGATCGCGGGGACGGAAAAAGCGAACGCGGGCTTCGGCATTTCGCTCGCGCTGTTGCAGGAAGCGTATGAAGCGGGACTGTCGCTGAAACGCGGCACGGTCGGCAATAATCTGATGTATTTCGAAACCGGGCAGGGCAGCGCCTTGTCGGCGGACGCGCATTTCGGCGTCGATCAACAAACGTGTGAAGTGCGCGCCTATGCGGTGGCGCGCAAGTTCAATCCGTTTCTGGTCAACACGGTGGTGGGCTTTATCGGGCCGGAGTATTTGTACGACGGCAAGCAGATCACGCGCGCGGGTTTAGAAGATCACTTCTGCGGCAAACTGCTCGGCGTGCCGATGGGTTGCGACATCTGCTACACAAATCATGCCGAAGCCGATCAGGACGACATGGACAACCTGCTCACGCTGCTCGGCGTGGCGGGCATCAACTTCATCATGGGCATTCCGGGCGCGGACGATGTGATGCTCAACTATCAAAGCACCTCGTTCCACGACGCACTGTACGTGCGCGACGTGCTTGGCTTGCGCCGCGCGCCGGAATTCGAAGAGTGGCTCGAGTCGATGCAGATCACCGACGCGCGCGGCGCATTGCTGAGCGCATCGACACAACAACCGCTGCTGGAAGGCGCGCGCGACTGGATGGGCATCGCATGAGCGACTTCCTCGAAAAGAATCCGTGGAACGCGCTGCGTCAGTTCACGAACGCGCGTATCGCGTTGGGCCGCGCGGGCAACAGTTTACCGACCGCGCCGTTGCTCGCGTTCAACCTGTCGCATGCGCAGGCGCGTGACGCCGTGCATCATCCGCTCGATACCGACGTGCTGCACGAACAGTTGCGCGCGCAGAACTTCAAGACGCTGGACGTGCATAGCGCCGCACCCGATCGCGAGCATTACTTGCGACGTCCCGATCTCGGCAGGCGTTTGAGCGACGAGAGTCGTGAGGCGCTGAAACAGCTCGCAATCGATTCGCCCGAGGTGGTGTTCGTAATTGCAGACGGTCTCTCGGCGTTCGCGGCGTCGAAGCAATCGATTCCGCTTTTGCGGGCTGTCCGCACGAAACTCACGGATTGGAAGATCGGGCCTGTGGTGGTCGCACGTCAGGCGCGCGTTGCGCTCGGGGACGAGATCGGGGAGCTACTCGATGCGAAGCTTGTAGTGATGCTGATCGGTGAGCGGCCAGGCTTGAGTTCGCCCGACAGCCTCGGCATCTACCTGACTTACGCGCCCAAAGTGGGTTGTAGCGACGCGCAACGCAACTGCATTTCCAATGTGCGTCCCGAAGGCCTGGACTATCCGTTGGCCGCGCACAAATTGCATTACCTGCTCACGCATGCGAGGCGATTGGGCCTCACGGGCGTCGGCCTGAAAGACGATAGCGATGCGCTGCTCGCGAGCGCACCGGCAACGCCTTCGATCAGCGACGATTCAAACTCGAGCGCTGCGTAGACGATCAGGCATCTGCTCGTGCCACCGGATGCTTCTCCAGCCACGCGTTCTCGTCGTCCTCGAAAAGCCGGGAGCGCGTCAAGAAGCGTAACCCGCTGGGCCGCTCCAGAGAAAACATGCCGCCATTGCCGGGCACCACGTCGATGATCAGTTGCGTGTGCTGCCAATATTCGAATTGCGATTCGCTCATGTAGAACGGCACGCCGGCAATCGAGCCGAGTTTCACATCGGACGAACCGACCATGAACTCGGCTTGCGGAAACATCATTGGCGCGCTGCCGTCGCAGCACCCACCGGATTGGTGGAACAGCACGGCCCCGTGTTCGGCGCGCAGCTTGTCGATCAGCTCGACCGCGGCAGGCGTTGCGATTACGCGGGCGACTTCCTTCTCATCAGCCATTACATGCCCTCGCTGAAAAAAGAGCGAGCCGCGCAATGCGGCCCGCTCGAACAGGATCGTTACGTTTAGAAGAAACCGAGCGGCTTTTCGCTATAGCTGACGAGCAGGTTCTTGGTCTGCTGATAGTGGTCGAGCATCATCTTGTGATTCTCGCGGCCGATGCCCGATTGCTTGTAGCCGCCGAACGCCGCGTGCGCCGGATACGCGTGATAGCAATTGGTCCACACGCGACCCGCCTGAATCTGCCGGCCGAAGCGATAGGCGCGCGTGCCATCGCGTGTCCATACGCCGGCGCCGAGACCGTAGAGCGTATCGTTGGCGATTTCCAGCGCTTCCTCTTCATTCTTGAACGTCGTCACCGAAACCACCGGGCCGAAGATCTCTTCCTGGAAGATGCGCATCTTGTTGTGGCCGCGAAATACCGTCGGCTTCACGTAATAGCCTTTGCTCAGTTCGCCGCCAAGCTGATTGCGCTCACCACCGATCAGGCATTCGGCGCCTTCCTGTTTGCCGAGGTCGACATACGAGAGGATTTTTTCCAGCTGTTCCTGCGAGGCCTGCGCGCCGATCATCGTCTTCGTATCGAGCGGATGCCCTTGCGTGATCGCGGCGACGCGCTTTAACGCGCGCTCCATGAAGCGGTCGTAAATCTTTTCTTCGACCAGAACACGCGACGGGCACGTGCACACTTCGCCCTGATTCAGCGCGAACATCGCGAAACCTTCCAGCGCCTTGTCGAAGTAGCTGTCGTCCTGATTCATCACATCGGCGAAGAAAATGTTCGGGCTCTTGCCGCCGAGTTCGAGCGTCACAGGAATGATGTTCTGACTCGCGTACTGCATGATCAAACGGCCGGTGGTGGTCTCGCCGGTGAACGCGATCTTCGCGATGCGTTTGCTCGATGCGAGCGGCTTGCCGGCTTCGAGGCCGAATCCGTTCACCACGTTCAGCACGCCCGGCGGCAGCAGGTCCTGGATCAGTTCGATCAGCACGAGAATCGAAGCAGGCGTCTGCTCGGCCGGCTTCAACACGATGCAATTGCCGGCTGCAAGCGCGGGCGCGAGCTTCCACACCGCCATCAGGATCGGGAAATTCCACGGAATGATCTGGCCGACCACGCCGAGCGGCTCGTGAAAGTGATACGCGACGGTGTCTTCATCGATCTGGGAGATCGAGCCTTCCTGCGCACGCGCGCAGCCGGCGAAATAGCGGAAGTGATCGATCGCGAGCGGAATGTCCGCAGCCATGGTTTCGCGCAACGGCTTGCCGTTGTCGATCGTTTCCGCGACTGCGATACGCTGCAGATTCGCTTCCATCCGGTCGGCGATGCGGTTCAGGATGTTCGCGCGGTCGGTGGTCGAGGTCTTGCCCCATGCTGCCTTTGCGCGATGCGCGGCGTCGAGCGCGAGTTCGACATCGGCTTCACGCGAACGCGGAATCGACGTGAACGGTTCGCCGGTGATCGGCGACACGTTATCGAAGTACTCGCCGCCCACGGGCTTGACCCATTCGCCGCCGATAAAATTCGCATACTGTTTTTTGTACGGGAATTCGGTGGTCAGAAACTGCATCTCTGCGTGATTCATCTGTGTGCTCCTCACATGTTGAACGGGCTCTATTCGGCGCGATATTTCGCTTGGCCGCGAGAGCCTAGAGCCAGAAGTGTGCCAATGCACCGCGCTGGTGAGCCGTGCACGCGCAGCAGGCACTCGCACACGGCATGACGCGTCGCGCTGTTCAACCGGCGGTGGATGAACGTATCGTTTCTGATCAACGCGCGCGGCGCTGTTCACGAATTGAACAGGCGGCCTCGCTTGCTCGAACCGCTCGTGCAAGCGAGGCGCCCAATCCGTTCGGCATGGGAATTGCCTTGTTTTCCTCGATATTCCGTTTTCACAGATCTGGTATGACGATTGAAGCCCAACCCGAGAGCCTGACAGGTCTGATCCACGCGCAGCAGCCGAGCTTCTGCGTGCACACCTGTGTCGCTCACGATGCCGACGAACAGGCGCGCAACCTGCACGGCTGGCATCAGACCTACGACCAGTTGACCGCCGGCCGCTTTGTCGGCGGCCTGACGGAGTTGTGTCTCGATCACATGCAGGTGTTCGTCGAAACGACCAGTCATACGTTGCGGCAAACCTGCGAAGTGCAGAAAGACGCGTACTGGTTCGGCATTCCCACTTGTCCCGCAGGCTCGGGACGTATCGACGCGCAAGTGATCGGGGGCGACGCGCTCGCGTTCCGTCCGGGCGGGATCGAATTCGAATTGCTGACCGCTGCGGGGTACGAGATTTTCGGCGTGGTGGTGAAGGGCGACGTGTTGCGCCGCTATGCGGCCGAAGTGGAGCGCGTCGGCCTCGCCGAACACCTGCCGAACACGGAAGTCGTGCCGGTCGGCATGGCGCGCAAGGAGCGGTTGTGTGCATCGCTGCGCCGGCTTCTCGACGATGGCGCGGCGAGCGGCACGCCGCTGTCCGCGTTAGCGCGCGGCAATCTGCAGGCGTCGGTGCTCGCGTCGCTGTTCGATGTGGGCGCATTGCCCGGCGCGGAGCCGGTGGCGATGCCGGCGCGTCCGCGTCGTCAGTCGATCGTCTCGGAAGCGCGTGAGTATGTGCTCGCCAACCGCGAGCGCGCGGTCAACGTGCCGGAGTTGTGCGAGCGCCTGTATGTGAGCCGGCGCACGCTGCAATACTGCTTTCAGGACGTGCTCGGCATGGCGCCCGCCACCTATCTGCGCACGATCCGCCTGAACGGCGCGCGGCGCGACCTGTGCAATGCGTTGCGCGAATCACGTTCGGTGCAGGACGTCGCGGCGGCGTGGGGCTTCTGGCATCTCAGCCAGTTCGCCACCGATTACCGGAAGCTTTTCGGCGTGCGGCCGTCGGATACATTGAAGGCCGGGATCGGCGCGTTTCATGTGACCGGCAATCGCCCGTTCGCTCACTAGCACTCATTTGCGCAGCAGTCGCAGCCCATTCGCCACCACCAGAAGACTCGCGCCCACATCGGCGAACACGGCCATCCACATCGTGCCCAGGCCCATCATCGTCAGCACGAGGAACACGCTCTTGATGCCGAGCGCCAGCGTGATGTTCTGCACCAGCACCGAATGCGTCGCCTTCGACAGACGGATGAACAATGGAATCTTGCGCAGGTCGTCGTCCATCAATGCGACATCGGCGGTTTCGATCGCGGTGTCGGTGCCCATCGCGCCCATCGCGAAGCCGATGCCGGCGCGCGCCAACGCGGGCGCGTCGTTGATGCCGTCGCCGACCATCCCCACTATCGCGCCGTCCTCCGACCACTGCGTCACCGCGTTCAGCTTGTCTTCGGGCAACTGATTGCCGCGCGCTTCGTCGACGCCGACCTGCTGTGCGATAGCCGCGGCGGTGTGCGGATTGTCGCCAGAGAGCATCGCGGTACTCACGCCGAGGCGATGCAGATCGGCGATGGCGGCGCGGCTCGTGTCCTTCACCGTATCCGCGACGGCGAATAGCGCGAGCACGCGTTCGGCGTCGACCAGCATCACGACGGTTTTGCCTTGGCGTTCGAGCGCGTCCAATCGCGCTTCGAGCGACGCCGAACAGCGACCGAGTTCCTCGACCAGCCGATGATTGCCGAGCCAATACGGAACGCCGTCAATGTCGCCGCGCACGCCGCGTCCCGCCAGCGCCTCGAACGCATCGACCGTGAGGCTCATTACGCCGCCTGCCTTCGCCGCGGCCGCAATCGCCATCGATACCGGATGATCCGAGCGCCCGGCGAGGCTCGCAGCAAGCGTGCGGCAACGGGTTTCGTCTAGTTCAGCGAGCGTCTCGAACTCGGTTTGCACCGGCTTGCCGTGCGTGATCGTGCCGGTTTTGTCGAGCGCGAGCCGGCTCAGCTTGCGGCCCTGCTCGAGATAGGCGCCGCCTTTGATCAGAATGCCCTTGCGGGCGGCAGCGGCGAGGCCGCTGACGATCGTCACCGGGGTCGAGATCACGAGCGCGCAAGGGCACGCGATCACCAGCATCACCAGCGCCTTGTAGACCCATTCGTGCCACGGCCCGTCGAACAGCAGCGGCGGCAGCACCGCCACGGCGAGCGCGACACCGAACACGACCGGCGTATAGACCCGTGCGAACTGATCGACGAAACGTTGCGTCGGCGCCTTGGTGCCTTGCGCTTCCTCAACGGCGTGAATGATGCGCGCGAGCGTCGTATTGCTGGCCGCGGCCGTGACGCGATAGTCGAACGAACCTGTCTGGTTGATCGTGCCGGCGAACACGGCGTCGCCCGTGGCCTTATCGACCGGCAGACTTTCGCCCGTGATCGGCGCCTGATCCACGCTCGAGCGGCCCGCGACGATTTCGCCGTCGAGTGCGATCCGCTCGCCCGGCTTCACGCGAACCCGCGCGCCGAGTGCGATCGCCTTGAGGTTCATCGGCCGCCAGTTGCCGTCGGGCTGCTGCACGCTCGCCCGTTCGGGCGTGAGCTGCATCAGGCCCTGGATCGCGTTGCGGGCGCGGTCGAGCGACTTCGCTTCGATCAGCTCGGCAATCGTGAAGAGCACCATCACCATCGCCGCTTCAGGCCACTGGCCGAGGATTAGCGCGCCGGTCACCGCGATGCTCATCAGCGCATTGATGTTCAGGTTGCCGTTGCGGATCGCGAGCCAGCCTTTCCGGTAGGTCGTGAGGCCGCAGGAGGCGATGGCGGCAAGTGCGAGACTCGCAGCCAGCCAGGCCGGCGCGCCGAGCCAACTGACAGCCTCTGAGCCCGCCGCGGCGACGCCTGCCAGCGCCAGCGGCCACCATGGCTTCGACGGTACGTGAGAAGCGGCGGCGGGCGCTGTTTCCGCGGGATCGTCCGCAAGTTCGGGCGTGAAGTCGAGCGAGCGCAGTGCGGCGAGGATCGAGCCGAGCGCCTCCGGCGCATGCACGACCGTCAGCACGCGCTGCATCAGGTTGAAGTCCATGCTGCGCACGGACGGCATGCGGCTGAATTTCTTGCGGATCAGCGCTTCTTCGGTCGGGCAATCCATCTGCATGATTCGGATCGCGGTGCGCACGTCGCTGCCGACTGTTTCGGAGCGTGGAAGCCGGATCGGCGCGGGTGCGGCGGGCACGGCTGCGCAGCAGTTTGCGGCGGGCTGGCTGTGGGCGTGCTCTTGATCGGATGCGCCGCGACCATGGCCGCAGCTCTCACCGTGTACGTGAGCGTGTTCATGTTCCCGCGCCTCGCGAACGTGACCGGCGTGGCCCTGTCCGTCGGCGTGCGCTTGCCGTCCGTGCCCATGCGCACAGGCTTTGGCCTGTTCGGGACGGTCGGCTTCGGCGTGGTCGGCGTGGGGCATGGTGGCTTCCTGGTTCGATTTGTGGTCTAGTAGACACCTTGAAGCCACTACAAGGTCAAGGCCGCTATCCGGAGGGTCCATGAAAATCGGCGAACTGGCGAAAATCGCCCATTGCACGACCGAAACCATCCGCTTCTACGAAAAAGAGGGCCTGTTGCCCGAAGCGGAGCGCACCGAGGCCAATTACCGCAGCTATACCGCGAGGCACGTCGAGCGGCTGCGCTTCATCCGCAATTGCCGCGCGCTCGACATGACCCACGATGAAATCCGTGCGTTGCTGCTTCTGACGGACGCGCCGGCGAACGGCTGCGGCGGCATCAACGATCTGATCGACGAGCACATCGCGCACGTCGACACGCGCATCGAAGAATTGAAGCAGCTGAAAGTGCAGCTCACCACGCTGCGCGAGCAATGCCACGGTGAACAGGCCGTCGAAGACTGCGGCATCGTGCAGGGCCTCAACGAAATGGACGTGAGCGCGACGCGTGCGCGGCATACGCATCTGGGTTGAAGCGCACGGCGCGTCAGCCGCCGCAACCGCGGCAGTGACCCCATCCACGGCTGGGCCGTTCGTGCGGCCCGTCCAATAGACAATCGAATCCAGTTGGAGAATCAACGTGTTTACCTGTAGAAACCAGTCCTGCGGCGCGCAATGGGAGCAGTCGGACGTCGTCATCAAGAACGAGGGCCAAGGGCTCCTGTTCCGTTGCCCGATGTGCGGCGCGCGTAATTACGTCGAACGTTTCGACGCGGACGATGGCTCGGTGCTGTACGAGCAGATCGAAGGCCGTCCCTCCCCTGGCCCCATGGCCGTTTAGTCCCCAGCCTTCAGTCGATAGCGAGTCATCACCTCTATGAACAGTCCCACCACCGCGGGCGCGCCGTTTAGCCAGCTGGCGCTGCCGCCCGCGACGCTCGCCAACCTGACGCAACTCGGTTACGTCGAGATGACGCCGATCCAGGCCGCGAGCCTGCCCATCGCGCTCGCCGGCCACGATCTCATCGCGCAGGCGAAAACCGGCAGCGGCAAGACCGCGGCGTTTTCGCTGGCGCTGCTCAACCGTCTCGACGTGCGCAACTTCGCCGTCCAGGCGATGGTGCTGTGCCCGACACGTGAGCTCGCCGATCAGGTCACGCAGGAAATCCGCCGCCTCGCGCGCGCCGAAGAGAACATCAAGGTGCTGACGCTGTGCGGCGGCACGCCGATGCGTCCGCAAACGGCGAGCCTCGAACACGGCGCGCATATCGTGGTCGGCACGCCGGGCCGCATCATGGATCACCTTGAGCGCGGCAGCCTGCCGTTGCAGTCGCTCAACACGCTGGTGCTCGACGAGGCCGACCGCATGCTCGACATGGGTTTCTTCGACGACATCGCCACGGTCGTGAAGCAATGCCCGAAAGAACGGCAGACGCTGCTGTTTTCCGCGACGTACCCTGAAGGCATCGTCAAGCTGAGTCAGCAATTTCTCCGGAATCCGAAGGAAGTGAAGCTTGCCGAGCGGCACGACAATACGAAGATCCGTCAGCGCTTCTATGAAGTGACCGAGGACGAGCGTCTGCATGCGGTCGGTCTGTTGCTGAACCACTATCGTCCGGTGAGCACGCTCGCGTTCTGCAACACCAAGCAGCAGTGCCGCGATCTGCTCGACGTGCTGCGCGCGCAGGGTTTTCATGCGCTCGCGCTGCATGGCGAACTCGATCAGCGTGAACGCGACCAGGTGCTGATCCAGTTCGCGAACCGCAGTTGCTCGGTGCTGGTCGCCACCGACGTCGCCGCGCGCGGCCTCGACATAGCGCAGTTGGAAGCGGTGATCAACGTCGACGTGACGCCGGACCCGGAAGTGCACGTGCACCGCATCGGCCGCACGGGCCGCGCCGACCAGGAAGGCTGGGCGCTGAGTCTCGCGAGCATGAACGAGATGGGCCGCGTCGGCAGTCTCGAACAGGCGCAAAAGCGCGACGTCGAGTGGCACAAAGTGTCCGAACTCAAGGCGGCGAGCAACGAGCCGCTGTTGCCGCCAATGGAAACGCTGCAGATTCTCGGCGGCCGCAAGGAAAAAATCCGCCCCGGCGACGTGCTCGGCGCGCTGACCGGCGAGGCGGGTTTCGCCGGTTCGCAGATCGGCAAGATCAACGTGACGGAAATGTCGACGTATGTGGCGGTGGAACGCAGCATCGCGCGTGACGCGCTGCGCAAGCTCAGCGCCGGCAAGGTGAAGGGCAAGAAGGTCAAAGTCCGCATGATGGACGAGGCCTGATAGTCGGGCAATCCGGCTGTCGGGGTTGCCAAGGCTGCGATCGCCCCCGGTCGCGGCCTTGAGCATCCGCATCACATTACTTCATACCTGCGCTGTTTTTCCGCGTTCTTCGCGCGGCCTTGTTTCTTCCCTGAAAGCCCGATTCCATTGGCCTCGGCCGCGGCGGCGCGCCTTCGCGTCAGCCATGACGTAAACGCATGCCGTGCATGACAAAGTTTCGATTGTGACGATTCTTTCGCTGATGCCTAATCATCGAACCGGACGGAACCGCCGCGCAGTGGGCTGTGCGCGAATCCGCTGCCGGATGGAGAAAGGGAGAAAGCTTTATGCAGAGCGCCATGCAAGCCCGCTCGAAACTGCCTGACGTAGGCACGACGATTTTTACCGTGATCGGTCAATTGGCCGCGCAACACGATGCGCTGAACCTGTCGCAAGGCGCGCCGAATTTCGCGCCGGACGCGAAACTGATCGACGGTGTCGCTCAAGCCATGCGCGCCGGTCACAACCAGTACGCGCCGATGGCCGGCATCGCCGCCCTGCGCGAAGCGCTCGCGGACAAGGTGGAAACGCTATATGGCGTGCGCTACGATCCGGCCAGCGAAGTCACCGTGATCGCCAGCGCCAGTGAAGGGCTGTATTCGACGATCAGCGCTTTGGTGCATCCGGGCGACGAAGTGATCTACTTCGAGCCGTCATTCGACAGCTACGGCCCGATCGTCCGCCTGCAAGGCGCGACGCCGGTCGCGATCAAGCTCTCATTGACCGATTTCCGCGTGGACTGGGACGAGGTTGCCGCCGCGATCACGCCCAGGACGCGCATGATCATCATCAACACGCCGCACAATCCGACCGCGACCGTGTTCGACGAGGCCGACATCGCGCGCCTGAAAGCGGTGACGCGCAACACCGATATCGTGATTCTCGCCGACGAAGTCTACGAACACGTGGTGTTCGACGGCGCCAGGCATCAGAGCATGGCGTGCGATGCCGAACTCGCGGAGCGCAGCGTGATCGTCTCGTCGTTCGGCAAGTCATATCATGTGACCGGTTGGCGCATCGGCTATTGCCTCGCGCCGGCCGCGTTAATGGACGAGATTCGCAAGGTCCATCAGTTCATGGTGTTTTCCGCCGATACGCCCATGCAGTACGCGTTCGTCGACGCATTGGCGAATCGCGACAGCTATCTCGGCTTGTCCGCGTTCTATCAGAAGAAGCGCGATCTGCTCGCGCATGCGCTGCGCGAATCACGCTTCGAATTGCTGCCGAGCGAAGGCAGCTTCTTCATGCTCGCGCGTTTTCGCGGTTTCTCCAACGAAAGCGATAGCGATTTCGTGTTGCGCCTGATTCGCGATGCACGCGTCGCGACGATTCCGCTGTCGGCGTTTTATACCGACGGCACGGATTCCGGCTTGATCCGGCTGAGTTTCTCGAAAGACGACGCGACCTTGATCGAAGGCGCGCGACGGTTATGTGAGATCTGATTCGTGAGATCTGATTCGCCGGCTGCATGAGAAGAGAAGGCTGCATTTTTGAACAGCAGTATGATCGTCGCGAGATTACGCCGCGGTGACGCATTAGCGTGTTGCATGCCGGCGCTACAACAACATCGAAGGGAAAGAGACCTGCCATGAAATTGCTCAAACCTCTATTGGCGCTGGCGTGCGCATTCACGTCGCTTGCGGCGTCGTCTGTTGCGATCGCTGCCGACACCTCGACGCTGCGTTTCGGACTCGAAGCGCAGTATCCGCCGTTCGAATCGAAAGGCCCGAATGGTGAATTGCAGGGGCTCGATATCGACGTCGGCACTGCCGTATGCGCCGCCGCGCATATGACGTGCAAATGGGTCGAAACCTCGTTCGACGGTTTGATTCCCGCGCTGCAGGGCCGCAAGTTCGACGCGATCAATTCGGCGATGAACGCGACCGAGCAGCGTCGTCAGGCAATCGATTTCACCACCGTGGTGTATCGCGTGCCGACGCAACTGATCGCGAAGCGCGACAGTGGTCTGCTGCCGACTTCCGCGTCGTTGAAGGGCAAGCGCGTGGGCGTATTGCAGGCGTCGATTCAGGAAACCTTCGCGAAGACGCATTGGGAAGCGGCAGGCGTCACCGTCGTACCGTATCAGGACCAGAACCAGGTTTATACGGACCTCGTGGCCGGCCGTCTCGACGCGACGCTCGTTCTCGCGCCGGCGGGGGAGACAGGTTTTCTGTCGAAGCCCAACGGCAAGGATTTCGCGTTCGTCGGCAAGCCGGTGCGCGATGACAAGATTCTCGGCAGCGGCATTGCATACGGGATTCGCAAGGGCGACACGGCGCTGCGTGATCAGCTGAACGCGGCGATCGCGAAGGTGCAGGCCGACGGTACGGTGAAGACGTTGGCCGCGAAATATCTCGGCAATATCGACGTGACGGGGAAGTAGTCTCGCCGCACGTTGCGATGCGCCGCGTCGCACAAGTTCTCCGTGAGTTCGCTTGTTGACGGTGCGTTTGACGGCTACGATACGTAGGCTTCGCCGTGGCGAGGTCTGCGTAAAGAATCGGAGAGCGCGCACATGAACGAGATGAGCGGGACGGCGGCGGCTGCAATTCACACCAAAAGCGCTTCTGCGCCGAAGTTCTGGCGCAGTGAGGCGTTGCCGTTCATCGAGGCGCGTTCCATCGACGACGGCCGCGCGGTCTGCTACGCGAAACACTCGCATGAAACGTTTTCGATCGGCGCCGTCACCGGCGGGCACAGCGAGTACTTGAATCGCCATGTGCGTGAATGGATCGGCGCGGGCGCGGTTGTCATGATGAATCCGGACGACGTGCATGCATGCAATCCGATCGCCGACGAGCGCTGGTCGTATCGGATGTTGCATGTCGATGTCGCGTGGCTCACCGGGCTGCAACATGAACTGGCTTTCAGCGAGAACCACGCGTTTCGTGCGTTCTCGCAGACCATGACGACGGAGCCCGTATTGTTCGACGGCTTGAACTGTCTGTACGCGATCCTCGTTGACGGCAAGGCCGAAACCATGCGCAAGGAAAGCGCGGCCGTTATGTTCTTCTCTGAAGTACAACAAAAGCTGAACCCGGCGCCCTTGCCCGATTATGACGCAAGCCGTCAGCTCTCGCGGGCGGCGGAATTCATTGCGGAAAACTGCACGCGTTCGCTGAAGCTCGAGGACGTGTGCAAGGTGGTTGATCTGTCCGCGTCGCATCTGATTCGCGGCTTTAAACAGCGTTATGGCATGACGCCGCACGCCTATCAGATCAATCGACGCATTCAATACAGCCGCGCACAACTCAGGCGCGGCCGTCTGATCGCGGATGTCGCGCTCGATGCGGGGTTCGCCGATCAGGCGCATTTGCAGCGCACCTTCAAGCGCCTGGTTGCGGCGACGCCGGGGCAATATCGCAGTTAAGGTCCACGCTTCGCATACAAGCGTCTTGCTCGGCGCGTCACGCTACGAGCAGATACAGCGCGCTGGCGGCAAGCAACGCCGCCATTGCGCGATTGAACAGCTTCACGCGCTTCGGCTCCTTCAAATACCTCCGCAGGAACGTGCCGGCATACGCCCAGCTCGCAATCGACAGATAGCAGATCACGAAATACACGACGGTGAATTGCCAGACGAGCCGGCCATCGCCGTCGGCCGCATAGGCGCCCATGCCGGCGAGCGACGCAAGCCACGCTTTCGGGTTGAGCCATTGCATGGCCGCGCCGTACGCAAAGGATGGGCTGCGGGAAAGTTTATCCGCGGCGAGCTTGCCGTCATCGACGGCGAGTTTGTAGGCCATATAGAGCAGGAACGCGACGCCGGCCCATTTGACCATGCTGATCAAATCGGGGAAATGCGCGAGCAGTTCATGCAGCCCCAGCCCGATGAGCAGAAGCAGCAAGGTGAAGCCGACGGTCGCGCCGCTGACGTGGCGCATGCTCGCGGCGAGCCCGTGCTGGGCGCCGGCGCTGAGCGCGACGACGTTGACCGGCCCCGGCGTGATCGACGAGGCCAGCGCGAAGGCGGCCATGGAAAGCAAAACGGTCATCTGATGCCTTGATACGTGAGTGCGCGGGATTTGCGACGCTCAACGGTATCGGGCGGCAGGGCGGGCTGTATTGAAGGAAATTGCTTTGCGGCGTTTGCGCGAGACGCGCGCGGAAAACCATCGGAAGATAGGGCGTGAAATTCTTTGTAACATCCGGCGGACGCCGCCGATCGTCTGCCCACTGCAAATTGTGTGCACGGCAAGAAAGTTGACGCGTCTCACAACCGGTCGGCAGGCCGCAGCCGCCGTTTGGCGTATTGCGCCTAATGGCGATCTTGCATCAAATGACAGTTTAGTACAGCAGAGTTGCTGCGCTGCGCAAGCGCAAAACGTCACGTAAGAAGTTACGCTTCGTTGCAAATTCCCGAAGAGCTTGCCGTCCCTCTTTGTATCCTTCTCTCACAAAAACTTGGGAGAAGAATCATGAAAACGATACTTAGGACATGCATCGGATTGCTGGCTGTCCCAGTCATGTTATCCGCATGCGGAGGAGGTGGAGACGGAGGAGGCGGCGCGGCAACCGGCACGCTTCATGTAGCCATGACAGACGCTCCGTCCTGCGGCTTCGATCACGTGTATGTGACGGTCGCAAAGGTTCGAGTGAATGCGAACGCACAGGCCGGCGACAATGACGGCGGCTGGTCCGACGTGACGTTGCCGAGCCCGCAAAGAGTCGATCTGCTCTCGCTCACAAACGGCGTGCTCGCAGACCTCGGACAAACCGCGCTGCCCGCTGGCCAATACCAGCAAATCCGACTGGTGCTGGCGCAAAATCAAAACGGCGCATTCGCCAATTCGGTCGTGCCCACCGGTGGCAGCGAACAGGCACTGGCGACGCCGAGCGCAACTCAGAGCGGCTATAAGATCATCCGGCCGTTCACCGTTCAGCCCAATACGCTTGTCGACCTCATACTCGATTTCAATGCGTGTAAATCGATCGTGCAGAAGGGTAACGGCTCATATAGCCTGAAGCCGGTCGTGACCGCCACACCCACGGTGGTAAGCGGAACGATTTCGGGGTACGTAGCACCGGCGCAAGCAGGCGCCACGGTGTTCGCCGAGCAGAACGGCCAGGTCATCAAAGGCACGATCGCCGATGCCAACGGGCAGTTCGTGTTGACGCCGCTGGTTCAGAGCTCGACGAACGGCAATTACGACGTCGTCGTCGTCGAGAACAACTACGCGACGGGGATCGTTCGATCCGTGCCGGTCGTGGTGAATTCGTCAACCGCTGTTTCGACGTCCGTGGCGCCGATCACGTTGCCTGCTTCGGTCATGCGTACGGCCAGCGGCACGGTGACGCCTGTGAGCGCGCAGGCAATCGTCAGGGCCTTGCAAGGGGCCGGCACGGGCACGTTCGAAATCACGTCCTCGAATGCGAACCTGGACACGGGCGCCTATGCTTTGAACCTGCCAGCTGCGGCGCCGATTGTCGGAACGTACTCTGGCAGTCTGCCCGTCGCGCTCGCAGCGGTTCCTTCTTCGGCCGGGCTCTACACCGCGGAGGCCGATGCGATCAGCGGCGCCACGCAGTCCGCGGGGGTCAACGTAACGGCGACGAATCAGGCGAACGTCAACTTCGCCTTCTAAAAACCAAACAAGCGTAGTTGGGGGAGCTTGCTCCCCCTCGGAGAACAACATGACAAGAATGCTGTGTATCTGGATCGCAAGCGCAGGCTTGCTCGGGGGATGCGCGCTGTATGTGCCGGATCAGCCGGGTGTGGTGATGGTGCCGCATGGCGGCTATCAGGGCGGTCCGGGCAATGGATTCTGTCCGCCAGGGCAGGCGAAGAAAGGTAACTGCTGAGGATGCCGTAAGAGTCTTGGCATCCTGGTGCAGAGGGAATAGTTAAGGACCGCGCAATCCGGCGGTCCATTTCTGATCCGCGGCTTATTCAGCGCTCGCGGAGTATTCGCGGGATCCCATTGACGAGATCGCGCGTCCCCGATTTGAACGGTGCGCCGTGCGGGTTTTGGCGGCGGCGCGCCTTTTTCGCTTAAGGGCATGGAAACCCGAAGGGCGGCGCCCACTCAGATGAGGTCGCCACCACCACGGGCAAATTGACATTCGAGTAGGTGCGTTGAGATGAACGGTTTCGATACGACGGTGCAGGTTTTCCTCACACAACATGCTTTTCAGTCGGCGACAATCAATCACATCGTCAGGGTGATTGCGGGCCAGGCCAGTTTCAAGGGTTTCGTGCTCGTCCCCGTGTTGTGGTGGATGTGGTTCGGCCGCAGCGAGCGTACCGAGTGGAAACGCGAGATGATCATCGCAACCGTCGCGAGCGGCCTCCTCTCGCTCGCGGCAGGCCGGCTGCTCGCGTCGTGGTTGCCGTTTCGCGAGCGGCCGCTCTATGACCCGCACTTGCATATGAACTTTCCGTCGGTCGGTCTGCAAGACGCGATCGTGCGCACGTGGAGTTCATTCCCTAGCGATCACGCCATGCTATGGACGGCTATCGCTACGGGGATCTTCCTTGTCAATCGGCGCGTCGGCGCGATTGCGCTGCTGTATACGGCGGTTTCTATCTGCCTGCCGCGGGTTTATCTCGGACTGCATTATCCGACCGATGTACTCGCCGGAATGGCACTCGGCATTGTCTTTACTTATGTTGCGACAAGGGACGCGGTGAGGGTGCGTTTCGCAGCGCCGATCTTGCAGCGGATGCAGATGTTTCCCGCGCCGGGATATACGTTCGCGTTTCTTCTGAGCTTTGAACTCATTACCCAGTTCGACGATTTACTGCTGTTCGTGCATGCGGGGTTGAAGGTGTTGTAGCGGCGTGGGAGTGCAGGCTGGGGATAAGTGCCTGCGGTTACGTCTCGGCAGTCTGCTGCCGAATCCCCCGGAATCCAGAAAGCAAAAAGCCCAGTCGCGAGGACCGGGCTTTTTGCTTTGTATCTTTGGTGGGGCGTGAGTGACTCGAACACTCGACCTACGGATTAAGAGTCAAACCAAGCGACTTATAGGTTACTGGCAATCACCTGATTTTGCAAGGAAGCAAAAGCGAGTTCGCGCAAGCAGGGCCGAGCGAAACAAAACCGACCGCTACATAGCCAGAATTTCCCTCACTGCACCATCGATGAACTTAACATCGACAGCATTGGCCGCAGGCCCGCCCGCGAAGTGCCCCCAAACCGACTCGATCGGCCGCAAAAGTGCATTGGGCATCTTCGAAACTTCATACTCACTATCTTCCGGCGGAAAGTACAGATCCGTGCGGCCGGGCATCACAATAGCCTTAGCAGTGATACTGCCCAACGCCCGATCGAAATCTCCCTTATAGAGCGGATTCGCGGAAATATCGCCGTACTGCCAGCTCCACATCATCGACAAGATGTTGTTCGCGTCCTTCTTCAAAAAGTCGCCCTCCCAGAACTGGCTAATAAAGTCTTCGAGACAGCCATATCCCATCGCTTCCATGTCGAGCCGTTGACGCAGAAACGCCTGCGAAAATCCCCAGCCGGCAAACACACGGGCAGCAGCGCGCATTCCACGGGTCGGCGGTGCATCGTAGAAGCCGTTCTTGAAATCGGGGTCCAACAGCAATGGTGCCTTGAGCCCTTCAATAAACACAAAGTTGTGCCGCGAGCAGCGTGCCGCCCCGCAAAACGGCAGAATGCGCTCGACCATCTGCGGATACATCGCGGCCCAATGGAATGCCTGCATCGCGCCCATCGACCAGCCGGTGACGAGCCTGAGCGACTCGATCCCAAACTTCTCGGTCACAAGGCGATACTGCATGGCGACGTTGTCGTATAGCGTCACATGCGGAAAGCGGCCACGATCATACGGCGGCGGATTGTTGCTTGGCGAACTGGATACGCCGTTGCCAAACATGTTCGGCACAATGATGAAGTACTCCCGCGGATCGAGCCCCATATGCTCGCCAATTAGCCACTCATTGTCGACATGGCTGCCGCTATAAAACGTCGGATAGACAATCCCGTTGTCGCGCGCTGCATTCAGCCGGCCATACGTCTTGTAGCTGAGCAGCATGTCAGGCAGCGTCGCGCCGGATTGCAGCACGACGCGGCCAAGATTGAAAGTTTCGAAGTCTGTCATTTGAGCCTTATATTCAATTGGCGACGACGTTAAGGAATTTTCGGGTGCGGTCGTGAGTCGGGTTGTCGATGACCTGCTGCGGCGTCCCTTGCTCGATCACTTCGCCGCCATCCATGAAGACGACGCGGTCGGCGACATCGCGGGCAAATCGGATTTCGTGCGTGACCACGACCATCGTCATGCCGGCATCGGCCAGCCCGCGCATCACGCCAAGCACATCACCGACGAGTTCTGGATCGAGCGCCGATGTAGGTTCGTCAAAGAGCATCAACTTGGGCTTGATCGCGAGCGCACGTGCAATCGCCACGCGCTGCTGCTGTCCGCCCGATAACCGGTGCGGCAGAAAATCGGCGTGTGCGGCCAGGCCCACACTCTTCAACAGCTCGCGCCCGAGCGCTTGCGCCTGCGCGCGCGGCACGTCATAGACCTGCCGCTGTGCTTCAACGATATTGTCTAGCGCACTCAAATGACTAAACAGGTTGAAATGCTGGAACACCATGCCCACGCGTGCTTCGGCGCGTGCACGTGCGAGGTTGTGCAGTGGCCGCACGGTGCCGCCGCCACCCGGCACTTCGCGATAACCCACATACTGCGAATCGACCTTGATCGTTCCCCAGTCAAGCGGTTCCAGATGGTTGATGAGCTTGAGCAGCGTGCTTTTACCGGAACCGCTCGGGCCGAGTATTACGACCACCTCACCATGCGCGATCGAGAGGTCGACGCCGCGCAAAATCTCGCGCTTGCCATACGATTTCCAGACATTCCTGCACGCGACAAACGGTTCATCGCGACGCCGCGGCGTGCGACTTTCGGCAGGCAGCAATGTGCCGATCCATTCGTGATCGTTCGTCTCCCGCTCTTTGGCGGCGACCGGCAAAGCAATCGATGCGTCGATCGGCTTCGCATAAGGCGCCGATGCGCGCAAACCGAACCACGAGAACGTGATCTTTCGGTCGCGCTCGTGATCAAAAAGGCGTTCGAGCCACACCTGAAGCAATGAGATCCCGCTTGTCAGGAACAGATAGATCACCGCCGCCGCGCCGAACACGGTAAAGAACTTGAAGTTCTCCCCTACGACCTGTTGGGAGCGAAACGTCAGTTCGTTGACGAAGATAACGGACGCGATCGAGGTTAGCTTCAACATGCCGATGGTGTCGTTGGCGAGACCCGGGATCACCGCGCGCATCGATTGCGGCAGGATAATGCGGCGTAACGTCAGCAACGGTCCCATGCCGAGTGCGGCGGCAGCGGTCGATTGCGAACGATTCACCGACAAGATCCCGGCCCGAAACAGTTCAGCGCTGAACGCCGCCTCGTTCAGTGCAAAGCCAATAACGGCAGTCGTGACTTCATCGAAACGCAAGCCGATCAGCGGAAGCGCGTCGAAGATGAACACGAGTTGCAGCAGTTGAGGTGTGCCGCGCACGAACCAGATATAAGCCCACGCCCCTGAGTTCAAGGCCTTGAACCGCGACAGCCGCATCAGCGCAAGACCGAGCCCGAGCACCAGCCCGATTGACATCGCTATCAGCGTGATCTTTACCGCGATCCACGCACCGCCTAGCAGGAATGGCGAGCCGACATAACCAGCCAGCTCCTTGAAACCGTCTAGCACCTGAACGCCATCCAGACCGGCGGCCATCGCCGGCTGCAGTGCGAGTATGGCAACCATGGCGAGGACGCCGACGGCCCTATGTTTGATATGCAATGCCTTCATTTCCGAGCCTGGTCCATGACGCTACCGGCACACGACGGGTGTGCCGTGCAGGCAGCCTTTATTGAGTAAGCAGTGTGGTCGGCATTTCCAGCGACGCATCTACGCCGTACTGCTGAAAGGTCTTCTTCTGCGTTTGATTGGCCTGCATGATCTTGAGTCCATCGGATACGGCAGCGATCATATCGGCGTTGCCTTTCTTCACGCCTACGCCGATCTTCATGCCGCTCGTCACCATGAAGCCGCGGGCGTACAGCTGTGGGTTCTGTTTCGCGAGACCGTCGACGAGCGCCAGGTCGTACATCATGACATCGGCGCGATGGCTTGCGACGAGGCGCGCGCCTGACGCGATATCGGCGGACGTCATGATGGTCACATCTGGACTGCCTTCGGCTTTGCATTTGGCGGCCTGCGCTTGCGCCATCGTCAGTTCGACGGTGCCGATGCCTGCGGTGACCGTCGTGCCGCAGAGCTTCGAGATGTCATCGATTTTCTTTGGGTTCCCAACTGCCACCAAACCGCCGGTGCCAGCCTGCATATACGTGACGAAGGTCGTCTCCTTCGCGCGTGCCGGCGTGTAGTAAAGCAAGTCCCACATAACATCGATCTGTCCGGCACGCAGTGCTGGCAGCAACCCCGGCCAGCCGGCAGTGAAGAATTCCGTCTTCACGCCGGCGCAGGCGAATACTGCGCGGGCCATGTCGGCGTCGGCGCCGATGATCTTGTTGAAATCCTTGCTGTCACGAAACGCATACGGTGGCGATTCCGGGTCCACGCCGATCTTGATAGTCTTGCCCGCAAGCGATGGATATTTCTGCGCCACTTTGGACGGTTCGCACGATTGCGCTGACGCGCCTTGTGCGAGGAGGAGGCCGGTGACTGCGCATAACACCAGTTTGATTGCCTTTGACATGAACATGGCGAATCCTGTTGAGGTTGAGCGAAATGAAAGCGGAAGTGGCGGTACAGCGAAGTGAGAATGAAGGGATCTAACGGCAGAGGAAGTCCATGTGGCTTGCGATCGAACCGGGCGTAGTGATGCAGATCCGGCCTTCGTCGCGCGCGCGGGCTATGTGTTCGAGCGCTCGCCGCAAGTGACATAAACGATGCGGCTGTCCCATCAGGTACGCATGCAACGCAATGCCCATCACCAGCGGTTCTCGCGCAGATTGCCGCAGCATTTCCTCGAAGTGGTCAATCACGAGATCGGCGAACGAGGTCGCATCCATTTGCCGCGCAAGGATCATGGGGATATCGTTGACTTCTTCCGGATATGGAATGGCCCACAGCGGCTGGCCGCCACGCGTGAGCAGGCGCGTGGGCTGGTCGTCGTGACACCAGTTGAGCGTGTACTGGTAACCCGCTTCGGCCACCAGATCGCTGGTGATATGACTCTCCGACAGCCACGGCGATAGCCAGCCTGCGGGCTGCTGCGCGCTCTCAGCCGCGATTCGCTCGCGACATGCCACGACCAGTGCGCGTTCGTCGTCTTCTGTCAGCGTTCCTTGTCGTTCCGAATTCGTATGGCCGTGCGCGACGAGTTCGTCGCCACGCCGAGCGAACGCGGCGACTAGCTGCGGGCAGTGATCGTAGAGCGCCGTGTTGATGATGGCCGCGACCGGCAGCGCGAGTTCATCGAAGAGATCGAGACAGCGCCAGGCGCCCACGCGCAATCCATACTCACGCCACGCGTGATTCAGCACGTCGGGTTCGGGCATCACCGGACCGATGGTCGGCCCTAGTCCTCCGCCGAACGTAAAGTGCTCGATATTGAAGCCGATATAGACCGCCAGCCGGGAACCGTCAGGCCAGCGATAAACAGGGCGGCCGTTGATCGGCGAATATTGAAAGCGCCCGTGGCCGGGCAGCGCGCGATGTGCGGGAGAATCCATGGTCCAGTGAGTCCTGTTGAACGGCGCGTACGCCTGTGTTCACGTCAGAACCCATGGTAAGGAAACCAAAATAGCGACATCGGGCTTGCTGCGAACAAACTCTTGTCCGCATGCGCATTGAACGTCGCACTCGCGACTTCACGCGGTGAAGAGCGACTTCCGGATGATCGCGTGCACCCCCCAGTTGCCGTCTACCACCTGCGTGACGCCGAAGTCGACCGCGACTGAAATCAGCGAGATCGCTTCATCTTCTGAAAGGCCTTTGGTCGTCATCAGGAAGCGCCGTGTTTTGATGAAGGCGTCACGCATCGCGAGATCGAGCGTTGATTTTTCATATACGGCGCTTTGCGCGCTTGTGCCGAACTCGGCCAGATAGTTCGGATAGCTGAAGCCGTGAAGTACCCATTCGTCGACGGTTTCGACTAGCGGATAGGTGAGGTCCGCAAATGCCTGGCCGTCAAGCGACTCTTTCTTGTGAATCACCAGTTGAAAGTCGCCGGTGAGCGAACACTCGATCGCGGTGCCGCACAGTTCTGAGTCTCCTTGCGACGCATGCGGGTCGCCAATCGAGAGCAGAGCGCCCGCCACCCCGACTGGCAAGAACACGCTCGCTCCGCGCGTCACGCGCCAGTTGTCGAGATTTCCGCCGAAGGTCGACGGCGGAATCGAATCGATCAGACCATCCTGTTGCGGCGCGACGCTGATCACACCGAAGTGCGGACGCACCGGGATTTTCACGTTCTTCAGGATGTCGTGATTTTCAACGACGGTTGAGTGATCGACTGGCACACCGGGATAGTCGATCGTCGGATGCATCACGCCAAACGGATCGCGTTGAGGTGTCCAGCGGAAGTTGTAGACGGCGCGTGCGCAGGCAGTTTCGCCGGCAGTGGCGTCGGCATCGAGTTCATAGAGGGTGACAACCTCGCGCGGCTTTGGCTCGGTCAATAACTCGCGATAGTGAAAGCCCCACCAGGCGGCGGCATTGCTGCCGAACGCGCGCCCGGCGAATTTTGGATTGGCGCAACGGCGCGGGTGAATGTCGAGAATCCGCACTTCCAGCACATCGCCCGGTTCTGCGTCACGCACGGCAATCGGTCCGGTGCAGATATGCACGCCGAAGCCCTCTCCTGCGCCACGTCCATAGATGGACGCGTCCATGGGGCCCGCGCCGCGGCGGTCGACGTTCTTGCGCGCGGCGCTCCAGTGGAACACGCTTTCCGCGCCAGGATCGCCCTGCACCATCCGCTCCCAGTCATCTGCCGCGTGTTGCGTAAGCGTTTCGATCGTCACCGTGTCGCCGCTGTTCACTTCGAGCACGGGCTTGAGGTCGTGACTGAAGTAACCCCAGTGAATCGTGTTCGCCGTCGCGCGCAACAGATGATGACGCGGCTTGCCGGACTCGCGTGGCGCTAGTGCGCAAGGCGGTTCTGGCTGCTCTGCGGCATCGGCCTCGTCGGCGACGTCTTGAGCCGCGCCCTGTTCGGCGAGTTGCGCATGCGCGAGCAAACTCACGGCATTGACAGGCAAGCCGCGCGAGATTCGCCGCACGAGATGGCGTGCTAATTCAAGACCAGCTTCATGCCGGAAAGTGCGCGGCGACGCGCCATATTGCTCGCGAAACGCGCGGCTGAAATACGCAGGATCGTTGAATCCCCAGCGGAAGCAGACATCGGCAATCGAAACCTTTGCATACAACGGATTGACCAGATCCGCGCGGCAGCGCTCCAGCCTGCGTGAGCGCAAGTACGTCGAGAAATTCTGTCCAACAGCTTCAAACAGCTTCTGCAGATAACGCGGCGACACGCGCTCCTCTTTCGCCATCGATGTCAGCCCGAGGTCGGGGTCGGCGAGATTGCCTTCGATGCTCCGACATATCCGCGAAAAGAGCGCGGCCTGAGATGGCGTGAGGCCACTGAACTGGCCTTCCTTGTCATGACCGGCGAGACTCGCGACCAGGAACTCCGCGAGCGCGAGTTCGAGGGGACGTAGTTCGTCCAGTGACAACGTCTCCACGCTTTCGGCAATCGAGCGCAGAAAGCCGGAGAACACGTGACCGATACCGGACTCGCCCGGCAAGCGCCCGGCACGCAACGAGAACGGCGTTAGAAGGCGTGCGTTGACGGCCGAGCGGGGCACGCGGATCACGAACGCGCGGAAGTCGGACGTGAACGACAGGCACGCTTCCTCGCGCGACGACGCATAAACAATATCGCCGGTAGCGACCCGCGCGCGCACGCCGTCGGCAACAAGCGTCACGCCGCCGTCGAGATGCAGCACGATCACGAGACTGTCAGCGCCGTCGACCTTGAGTTCGATGGTTTGCGCGAACGCGGCCAGTGCGATCAACTCAAAGCCGTTGCTCGACTTGCGCGACTTGATGGTTCCGTGCAAGTGGCGCGCGGCTGCGTGAGGCGCGCCGCAGTGCAGGCCGAGCCGTTCGAGCGCCTCGTTCCATGCTCGCAAGCGATCTACTTCGGCGTACGACTCGGTGGTAAAACGCAGTAAGTCCAACCCAGGCTCCCGGACCCTGACGAACGTCAGTTGAGTGATTCAAAAGCAATCTCGGTGCCATCGGTAACAACACCGTCAGGGCTGCCGCGCTGCGCTACAACGGTGCGTAATCGCACCGTTGTAGCGCCCCTGCACAGCTCTCGCGCGCAGCTTTTTCTCCGGAGAAAAATGCTGCGGGCGATCTTGCAGTGAATGCCCTGACGGCCATCGACGACGGGAGTCATTGAGAAATCCGCGGCGACGCTCATTAGCGAATACGCGTCGTCGCGCGGCAGGCCTTGCTGCTCGGTGAGCAGCAACAACACATGGTGTGAAGCGCTTTTCGTCGCGATGTCGACGTTTTCATCGAAGTCATGGACAATCCAGTAGTCCCGCGTGTGCGGCCTTCGAGCGGAAGTTCGCGGTATCAGTCGCGAATGTCCGAGCGCTTGCCCGGCACGGGATATTGGCCGGGATAGTCATACGCATACAGCGCGTGAGCCGTGTTCGATGCCTGATCGAGTTCCTGGATAGTGACGCGTTACTTCTCGAAGTCGGTGAACGGATGATCTTGATGCGCCGCGCGATCCCAGCCATAGTTCAAGCGCGGGATCATTTGCAGATACCGTACTTGAAGCAGGTCGCCGGGTTTCGCGTCTTTTACAAAGATCGGTGCCGTCATCGCGCCAGGCCATGTGGGCCCCGCTGGCCCCGCGGCGCGCACGGGAACGCTCAGCTCCGCGCGCCATCGACGAAGACGTTCTTGCGAATGGAGCCATGCACGCCCCAGTTGCCGTCGACGACTTGCGTGACGCCGAAGTCCGCGGCGACCGACATCAGCGCGATGGCCTCGTCCTCGCTCAGCCTGTGTACGGTCATCAGGAAGCGGCGCAGCTTGCGGAACGCGTCGCGCATCGCCTTGTCGAGGCTGGAGTGCTGTGCCACCTCGATCTGTCCGGCCGGGCCGAGCTCCGCCAGGTAGTTCGGGAAGGTGAAGCCGTACACCGACCATTGGTCGTCGGTTTCCAGCATCGCGTGCGTGAGGCCTTCGAGGATCGTGCCGCCCAGGTCGTTCTTCTTGTGCAGCACGAATTCGAAGTCCCCGGTTAGCGAGGTCTCGATCGCGGTACCGCCGAGCTCGCTGTCGCCCTGAGCCGCATGCGGATCGCCGACCGAAAAGAATGCACCTTCGACCGCGACCGGGTAATACATCCGCGCCCCCTTCCCGACACGCCAGTCGTCGATATTGCCACCCGTGTAGCTGGGCGGATTGGAGCTGACGTAGTCGAGCTCCGTTGGCGCCAGCCCCATCGTGCCGAAATGCAGCCGGGCCGGCACCTTCACGTTCGACAGGATGTTCTCTCGCTTCTTGACCAGCGAATGGTCGACCTTAACGCCGGGGTAGTCGATCGTCTGATGCACGAAGCCGTCCGGATCGGTCTGCGGCGTCCACACGTAGTTGTAGACCGCACGTGCGAACGGCTCGCCGGACGTATCGAGCTCGAAGATGGTCACGACTTCACGCGGCTTCGGCTCCTCGATCAGATCGCGATAGTGGAAGCCCCAGGACGCGGCGACGTTCGAACCGAAACAACGGCCGCGATAACACGCATTGCAGCTCGGCCTCGGCCGTACGTCGAGAATCCGCACTTCGAGCACGTCGCCGGGCTCGGCCCCTTGAATCGCGACCGGCCCGGTCAGCAGATGCACACCGACACCTTCGCCGGAACCTAGCGTAAAGGGTCCATCGGTTGGCCCTGCGCCGCGGCGCTGCATGGCCTTATGCTCGCGGGTCCAGTGAAAGATGCTTTCGGCGCCGGGGTCGCCCGCGACCATCCGTTCGTGATCGTCGTTGGCATGGTGTGTCAGCGTCTCGATCGTGATCCGGTCGCCGGAGCGCACCGTCAACGCGGGTTCAACTTTTTTGCTGAAATAACCCCAATGAACCGTTTCGGGCGACACGGGGAGGGTATGGTGCTTCATGTGTGTTCGAACCTCGTAAGGCGCCCGGCGCAAAAGGCCGGGCGATGCTGAATGGCGCATGCCGTCACGACGCGACTTCGAGCCGGTCGTCGGCGCCCATCACGCTCAGGAATCGCGCCGTCAACGGATGGCGCGGGTGTGTGAGCACTTCATGCGCAGGGCCCTGTTCGACCACCGCGCCGCCGCTCATGAACACGACGCGATCGGCGACCTGATCGGCGAAGCGTAACTGGTGCGTTGAGATGATCATCGTCAGACCGCCTTCGTCCACGAGCCGCTGGATCACGTCGAGTACTTCGCCGACGAGTTCGGGGTCGAGCGCGGACGTCGGTTCGTCGAGCAGCAGCACGCGAGGATTGGGCGCAAGCGCGCGGGCGATCGCGACGCGCTGCTGTTGGCCACCGGACAGATGGCGCGGCAATGCATCGGCGCGATGGCTGAGGCCGACGCGTTCGAGCAGTTCGCGCGCGCGGCGCTCCGCATCGGCGGGCGCCATACCGTGCACCCAGCGCAGCGGCCCCGCGATGTTCTCGCGCGCCGTCAGATGACTGAACAGGTTGAAATGCTGGAACACCATGCCGACGCCGGCGCTCGCACGTTCGTTGGCGATATCGCCCTGAGTCATCTGCTGACCATCGATCCGAAAACCGAGGCGCTTGCCGGCGATGCGGATTTCCCCCGAATCCGACTGCTCCAGGTGATTGATACAGCGCAGCAGCGTGCTTTTGCCCGATCCGCTCGGCCCCAGCAGCGCGATAACCTCGCCGAAGCGGACTGTGAGGTCGAAACCGTCGAGTACCGTCTGCCCGCCGTAACGCTTGCTCAGCCCCTTCACCTGCACGGTCGCGCTCTGCTTTTGGAGCGCCGTATAGCGCTGCGCGCGCGCTGCGGAAACGTCACCCGCGTTGGGCACGGGCGACGGCGCTGGTTTGAACGGCGCATCGACGGATAAGGTCGGGCCCGCGGCGGGCGAGTTCGCCGCAATCCCGACACGGCGCCACGGCAGCAGCCGGGCGAAGCGCCCGGACGGGCTGCGATCGAGATCGAGCGCGGTTTCGGCGAACAGTTGAAACGCGGCGATCACGCCGGTCAGCACGAGATACATCAGCCCGGACGCGAAGAAGATCGAAAAGAAATCGAACGTGGAGGACGCGAGCTGGGTGCTGCGCAACGTCAGTTCGTCGACCGCGATGACGGAGGCCAGCGACGAGTTCTTCAACGCGCTGACCGACTCATTGCCGAGCGCCGGTATCATGGTGCGGATGGCCTGCGGCGCGATCACGCGGCGCAGCAGCACGGTCGGCGTCATGCCCAGCGCCTGCCCTGCGAGCAGTTGCCCGCGGTCGACGCCGAGCACGCCAGCACGCAGGATCTCCGCGATGAACGGCCCCTCGTTCGCCGCGAGCGCGAGACCCGCTGCGCCCATCGCACTCAACTTCAGCCCGATGTGCGGCAGCGCGTCGTACGCGAACACGAGTTGCAGGATCAGCGGCGTGCCGCGAAAAATCACTGTATAGCCGCGCGCGATCGCAGCGAGCGGCCCCACCTTGCTCAGTTGCATGCTCGCGAGCACCAGTCCCACGATCAGACCGCCCGCGAGCCCCAGCGCCGTGACTGCGATCGTAAAACCGATGCCGCTTAGCAGATACGGCAGGCCGAGATAGTGCAGAAACAGATTCATCAGTTCGAGGCAATCAGCTTGGGGGTTTCGAGGTTTTCAACACCGAGCGACCACTTTTTCAGCAAGTCGGTCTGGATGCCGGCCTTCTGGATCGCGACAAGCGCTGCCATCACGGCTGCGCGCATTGCCGGATTGGTTTTCGGAACGCCGATACCGATCGAATACGGCAGCGTCACTGCGCTGGCTTTTTGGAGTTGGTTCGGATACGCCTTGACCGCCTGGTCCACCGTGTTCACATCGTTGATGTACGTGTCGGCGCGGCCCGAAAGAATCGCCTGGATCGCGTTCGCGTTGTTGTCATACAGCTGCACGGCCGCTTCCGGCTTGTTCGCCGCCTTGCAGGCCGGCGCAAGATTCTGAATCAGCGGCACTTCAACGTAGCCGGTGTTTTCTGCGGCAGTGGTGCCGCACATTGTCGGGTTGATGCCGCTGATCTTCTTCGGATTTCCCTTCGCGACGAGCACGCCGTCGAACACTTTCGAATAGGTGATGAAGTCCGCCGCCTTCGCGCGCTCTTCGGTCGCATAGATGTCGGAAATTACGATGTCGGCCTGGCCGCTTTGCAGCGTGGTCAGCAGCGCCGCGAACGAGACCGGCTTGTACGCCATCTTGAAGCCAAGACAGTTGCCGATCGCGTCGCCGAGGTCGATGTCGAAGCCAATGTATTTACTCGGGTCATTCGGGTCCAGCGCTTCATAGCCCGGCGTGTGCGGGTTGATCGCGTTGATTAGCGTCTTGCCCTTGAATTGCGGGTATTTCGCCTGTAGCGCTGCGCATTCGGCAGGCGCTGGCGCGGCAGCCTGTGCGTGGCCCGAGATCAGCAGCGCCAGCAGACTGACGGCGCCAAGAACCAGCTCGCGGCAGCGGCGGCCAAGACCGCTTGCGCGCAAGACTCCATGCCCGTGATCGACAAGATTGGTATACATCCCGGAACTCCCTGAGCGGCAGATGCCAATGGCCCACACCATGTACGCCTTGTTGCATCGCACTAGCGCAAGGGTAGATAGACGAAATTCCGGACACTTGTCCCAGCGCGCACAAATGTTTGCACAGAGGCGCAAGAGATTCGCATACCGAGTTCAGCTATCGGGAGCACATCGATGGTCGATCTGACGCGTTTCGCGGCGTATTACTTTGTCGCGCGTACCCGTGTTGCCTGGCACATTCACGTGACGCTCCCACACGCACCCGCTCGTGTCGGCCTGCATCGTGAGGTGGACCGTGTGATGCGTCTGGTCGATCTGTGGCTGTGCGATAACGCGCCCAGGTCGATTCCCCATAGCGAAATCCCAAAATATTTTGGAATAGATTGCCATCACCAACGTTTATGCCCGGAGGACCCAGCGACTCAAACGCTAGCGCAAGCTTAGCGGCTCGTGGTCGTCCGCACCTCGGACATCGCCAGGACATACGCTGGTGCCCAGGGGCCGCTATTCAGTCAATCAAAGGAGAACGTTTACGTGAGATTGCAACAACGAGCGGTAAATACAATTGCTGCAGGTTGACGAGCGAAGCGGGGTCGAACGCTGACGGCCGATCTCGGCAAGACCATCGAAGCGGCGATACGCAACGACGAATACTGTCAGCAAACGGGCGGCGCGCACGCGTACCTGGATGTCGCGGGCAAACTGCTCGCCCACTACGGCAATCCGGGCGACGCGCACTTCGAGCGCATCTACCACGTGCTGCATGAGCTGGAGACTTTGCATGTCACGCCGGGCGCCGTGGCGAAGTTCAAGCCCGTCATGGCGCCATTCCTGGAGCTGACAGAGTCGTACGAGCCGCTGGCGTTGCGTGCCGCTGCCCGGACGATGATCGACTGCATCTACAGCGAAGTGTCGGCGGCCTGTAAAGCGCCAAAGCAGCCGCTTGAGCCGCTCGGACGGTTCTTCGCAAACCTTGAGGAGGCTGCATATTTGCCACGGGTTTATACGACGAACTACGACGATTTCATTGGGCAGGCAACGAACGACCGTTATTTCACGGGCTTCACGCAGTCGCATGGCGATCACGACGATTTTGATGCAACGGCATTTTGGTCGCATTGGGACGCGCCAGCCCTCTTTCACGTGCACGGCTCGATTCACATGGGGTTTCCACGCCCCGACGATAAGCACGAGATCGGCGACATTGCTTGGTACGCTGCGCGCGAGGACGCGCTCACCCTGATTGCCGCGCCCAGTTCAACAAAGAACGGCTCCGGCACGCGCGATGCGGAAATGCAATCAACGCAGAAAGGTGGCAACTGGTACTTCGGGATGAAAATGCATATCGGCGTGGACGCCGAGTCGGGCCTGGTCCATATGGTCATTGGAACGGCGGCCAATGTTCACGACATCACCGTAGCCCAAGCGTTACTGCATGGTGAAGAAACGGATGTGTACGCGGACGCCGGATATCAGGGTATCGAAAAGCGTTGTGAGGCTGACGCGGTTCGCTGGCATGTTGCAATGCGGCCGGCAAAGCGCAGGAAACTGGATCTGAGTGATTCGCTGGACGCGATATACGATCAGATCGAACGCCTGAAGGCGGGTATTCGTGCCAAGGTCGAACACCCGTTTCGCATCCTCAAGCGGCAGTTCGGTTACATGAAGACCCGCTATCGTGGTTTGATGAAGAACACCGCTCAGATCATCACGCTGTTTGCTTTGGGCAATTTATGGATGGCGCATAGAGCTTTGCGCAAAGCATGAAACACCGGGGCGATGAAGGCCATATGTCTGCTCGGATCGCTCCGGCGCGGAAAAGCCCTGGCAATCAACTCACCAACAAAGATCTGAACGCCGAGGCTGCGCGCGATGTGAAAGGTAACGCCTCAAAACCGGGTTGTGCAGATCTTCCTTAACATCGCCAGCCGCTGTTTACAACCGGTTTGTGCCCGCCAAACAAAAATGCCGTTCAGTCGCTTAACTGAACGGCATTAGACCGAAAGGCCCGTTTTCTTTGGCCAGGGGTCGCTTTAGACGCATGAAACCGGTCCGGATCCCGTTCCCTTTTCGGTCGCTGCCCACGAATGCCAAAATGCGACATCCGGGGGCGCAAAAGGTGAGCGCTGCGCGAAGTGCATTATATTGTACGCATATACAGTAACCGCACGGCCGCTTGCGATGAACGCTCGCAACTTTTTTCGTAACTGTTCGCGGGAATTCGATGATCGACCTCGGCATCGATGACGGCGATCGCCTAGTTGTAGACCGCTCACTCACAGCCAACCACGTCGATATCGTCATCGTGGAGGTTGACGGGGAAATCACCGTCAAAAAACTCGATGTTTTGTTCGACCGGGAGCCGTGCCAGAGTTATTTGTGGCGTGTCGAGGCGGAATGATGGCTCCGCGGTATAGTGCAGCGATCCCCTGGGGGCAGATTGCATGACGCGATGGCATTTGATCTCTTCATTTTCTGTACCCCGCGCGGTTGCGGACGACTTTTCGTAACGAAAGACGCGCGAATGACAAATCTGCCATACCAGGTTTGGTCATTTCACTTGCGCGCGTGTAGCGTACCTAAGTGTCTGAGCGGAATGATTGCACTGATTACCAAGACCATGCCAAGGAGTGGTGTTTGCGCCAAATGTTCCTTGGCGACCATGAATCCTCCTGTCGTCTCGCCCAATGTAATACCAAGATTGAACGCCGAGATATTGAGACTTGAGGCGAAGTCAATTGCCCGAGGCGTGAACGTTTCCGCCGTCGCGAGCATCGCAGCCTGACAAGCTGGCGACATGCCAAACGCGAGGCCGCCCCATATGAACAACAAAACCGCCAGGGCAACCGAGAAATGCGCAAATAACCCGATGGCCGCCAGTGATGCCGCCAAAAGTACAAAGATTCCCTGGAGCGTCCTAAGCCAGCCGATTCGCGCTGCCGCCGCGCCGCCGATTGAATTACCAAATAGCGTGGCCAAACCAAAAACCACAAGCATTAGGTCCGCGCCAGTAGTTGTGAATCCGGCCACATTCATGAGAATCGGTGTGATGAAGGAAAATGGAGCAAAGCTTGCGCCAAAACCAAGAACCGTAACCGCCATCATCGTTAGGATTGCGGGATTCCTGATCGTCATCAGCTGATTCTTTAGACCCGGCGGCTTAGACATCGAGACAGAAGGAAGCCATTTTGCGATGGCAAGGGCTGAAATGAATGCTACACCCGCAATGAGCAAGAACGGTAGTCTCCATCCGAACAGATTGCCAACGTAGGTTCCTAAAGGGACACCCACTACCATCGCTAAAGTGTGCCCCGCAAACATAAGGGCAATTGCCCGACTGGCTTGGCCAGGTTTGGCCAGACGTGCTGCGACCGAAGCGCCGATTGCGAAAAAACTCCCATGTGCAACCGCGGTGAGCGCTCGCGCAATGAGTAGTGTGCTGAAGTCCTTGGACAAAGCGGCGGCGACGTTGCCGGCGAAAAAAACGAGCACTAACCCAATGAGGAGCGGCTTACGCCCGTAGTGCGAAGTCATCAGGACGGTGATCGGCGTTCCGATTGCCAGTGCGAACGCATAGATTCCGATAAGGCTTCCTGCCCGTGCCAAGGAAACATGAAGATCGAAGGAGATCGCGGGTAGTACACCGACCACGATAAATTCCGCCGCGCCGATCGCAAATGCTGTTACAGCCAGCGAAGCGACGGACCATAGCGTCTGATTGCGACTCTCGGTCATTCACGCCCCGCAGCCATCAGGGCGATCTGGTTGTCGATTTCCGGAGCCGCGCCGGACACACCGACGGCTCCGATAACACGCGCTGCACTGTCGTAAATAACGACTCCGCCGCCGAAACCAATCAGGCCGCCATTTGTGGATTCGAGAGTGTATGCGATGCCGTCCGGACGTATCACTGGCCCGATTGCTTCCGTGTCCTGGCGGAACAGCGCGGCGGTACGTGCTTTCTTGAGAGCGACATCAATGGCCCCAGGAATCACATCTGCGATCCGTCTGAAGGCACACAGGAGACCATTTTTATCTACAACACTAATACAAATGGATACGTTTAAACGATTGGCGCCCTTGAGGGCGCGGGAAATGACTTCTTCCGTTATATCTTCCAGCAGCAATTTATGTGTCTCGCTTAAGTGTCCTTTCGCGCCCGTTTGTCTTCGACCTACAGGCGCACGCCTTGAAATCAGCCGCAACGTCGGCTGGAATCTCAATGATCAAGAAATAACCCCGTCGAGCACGAAAAAGCTGCCGTCGAGTTTTGTATAAAAGGTCTTGGTTTTTTTTGCATCGAAGTTATCGCAATGAACGATGGTGGATTTGTCGTCCTCTTGCCACCAAAGCAGGAAGTCGCCGGCCGGCAATGCTTGCCAGCTAAAAGGCACGGTCATTTTCGCCCCCGCCATGGCACCAGCCAGGAACTCAGCGGTAACGTACTTTCCGTCTTCGGAGTAAATGTTCTTGAAGATCAAATCTCCGCCGTAATTGACGGTGAACTCTCGGCCAGCATACGGAAACACCTGTGTCATCTTTCGCCTCGTAATTTTACATAAACGTTTTTAGATGGAGATTGCCATCCAATTGCAATGTAATCTATGCGGTAAGATGAGATAAACAGGCTCCTTCTCCTTGCATACTGGACGTTGGCGTCCGGAATTCGCCAACTTCGGAGATTCAATGGATAATTTTGCAGGACTCGTAGCCTTCGTCAAATCGGCGGAGACGTGCAGCTTTGTTGACGCCGGGCGGATACTTGGCATTTCTGCCTCAGCGGTAGGGAAAAGCGTTTCGCGTCTTGAAGAACGTCTGGGGACCAGACTATTTCAGCGCAATACCCGGAACATGAAGCTAACGGCGGAGGGCGCGCTCTTCCTGCAGCGATGTCACCGGATCATTTCAGAAATGTCAGCTGCGGAGGAGGAACTGTCTGACATAAAGGGGGAACCGCGCGGTCTATTGCGGGTGAGCCTACCATTGGTAGGGACATTGCTTCATGCGGCTCTCGAGCAATTCATGATTGAGTTTCCTAACATTGAGTTAGAAGTTGATTTCTCTGACCGAAAGGTGGACCTAATAGACGAAACTTTTGATGCGGTCGTTCGCATCGGAAATGTAGACGACAGTAGGCTGGTTAGTCGGAAACTTTTCACTTTTCGAAGATTTTTGGTTGCCTCGCCCGCGTATCTCGCCCGAGCAGGCGTGCCAGATACGCCGATGGACTTGTTGCAACATAGTTGCCTGCTTTATAAGTTCCCCAATACGGGCAAGATCGAGCCGTGGCCCGTCGACGGTTGGAATAGTTTGAACTTGCAAAGTATGCGCGCGGCACTAAGCTGTAACGCCATCGAAACTCTTGCTTTCTTTGCGGTGAGAGGAAGGGGCATCGCTTGCTTACCGGACTTCTGTGTTCGCGAGGGGCTTGAGTCCGGGCAGTTGCAAAGGGTGCTTGATGCGCAGGATAGGCAGCCACGTGATTTGACGCTTTTGTGGCCATCCAGCAAGTACGTAGTACCCAAGCTACGTGCTTTTATAAATTTTTTGAGTGTGTACTCTTTTAACGAGTAGCGTAGGTGGGATTGGCAACGAAGATGCCTTTCGTATCTGTGCCTCAGCGCTCTTCGAGCGATTTCTTACGTTCTCGGTCTTCACCAACCATGCCGGCTTTCGGGAGGAGAAAGAATGGCGGGTGGTGTACTCGCGGCACTATGACCGCCACCAGGTGCTGACGGGTATGCTCGGCTACTTCATCAATGGCGGAACGGTCGAGCCCAAGCTGAAATTCAGGATTGCGCCACTCGATGGCGCTGCTGCGGGTGGCATCACGCTGGAGCAACTGGTGGCTAAGTTCATCCTCGGTCCCAACGGCGCGTCGGCTCGCTTCGCGATGGCCGTGCGACGCGTGCTGGAAACGCTTGGCAAGCCGGCACTGGCCGGGCGTGTCGTGACATCCTCCACGCCAGAGCGGGTTGGATCTTTCCGTTTGAGGCTGAAGGTAGGGCGCGGAGCGAGTCTCAAGCGCGGACCACGGAATGGCTGGAACTTTCTAAGGAGCACCGGTCAAATCGCCTTTTCATTGATGCAGGTACGGTCCGGCGAGCTGCAGTACAGCTCTCTCGTGTTGCACAGATGGTGGAAACACAGGGTCACATGTCGTGCCCCACCTTGCGCAGAAAGTCGTTGGCCGAGGTCCGCGAATTGACCGCATTGATGATATCCGTGAGGAGCCGCGGCAGGATCAACTGCGTATTGGGATCGCTTACCCCGATGTCAAGCACAGGCCTATCCACCGGCTGCGCGGCATTTTTCGGGTCAGGTATGGTGACCTGGTTGGGCGCGAGCGTATCGGACTGTGCTACTTGCGCCGGCTGAACGCTGGCGTAGGACCACGCTGGTGAACACGCGGCAGCGAACAGAACCAGCGCTGCGGCAAAACGAAGGACGTTCATCAGGTAAGCTCCATAAAGAAATCAGGATTCGATTGGCACGGAGCTGTCATCGGCGTCTGCCATCCCGAGGCGCGCGCTGGCGAAGGATTGCGCGACGATTGGAATTCGGCGTTTCTGGTCAGGTGCAATGCCCAGCAATTCTGTCGTCGCATCGATCACGCGATCGGCGTCGAGTGTCAGCAGGCAATCGCTCCGACTGTGGATGTGGGCGTCGCAGCCTTCCAGCTTGCAGGGCACGTAGGCGCCAGCACCCTGAAGCAGATAGACGTTGCCGCGTCGCCCCGAACCGGATATCTGCCAGGGACTGCTGTTGGTCCAGTCCTTCGGCCACGGTCCCCAGCGAACCGGATTCGATGGGCCGAACAGGGCGAGGGTCGGCGTGCCGGTCGCCGCCGCAATGTGCGTGGCGGACGTGTCGGGACCGACGAAGAGCCTCGCGCGTTGAATCACTTCGGCCGTTGCAGCGAGGCTTAGCTTTCCCACCAGATTGATGATGTCAACTCCCGCTCGCTCCCCGATCTCGCACGCATATGCCACTTCCTCTTCCGCTGGTCCGCCTGTCAGAACAATCGCATAGCCGCGCGCACGCAGGAATTCGACGAGCGCGACCCATCCTTCGGCGTGCCACATCTTGTACGCGTAGCGCGGATACACATGCACGACAACGTAGGGCTGGCCGGCTGCGGACTCGAGAAGCAGATTGAGTTGTGCGAACTGCTCCGGACGATTGGGCGCGGCTGGCGGGACGACGTCGAAGCAGGGCGTGATCCCAAGCAGGCTCATGAGCGACAAGCCGCTTTGGACCACGTGCAGTCTGTCATCGCGATCGACCACGAAGCGGTTTAGCATCAACCTTTTGATCCAGGTTTTGCGAGCGGGAGCAACGATGCCAATCCGCTTGCTCCCTGCCATCCAGCAAAGGAAGCTGGCAAGGCTGGACGTGCGCAGTGAGCAGGCGAGATCGTAACGGCGCCAGAGTTTGCGGGCCTCGGCAAAGCGCTTTGCCTGTCTGGCGCGGGGCGCAATGGAGACCACACGCCGGAGGTCAGGATTGTTCTCCAACACTCCACCGGTACCGTCGAATACCAGCATATCGATTTGCACGTCGGGCCAGTGCGCTTTTAGCGAGCGCACTGCAGGCGTGCCAAGCAACACGTCGCCGATGCGGCCCGTACAGATCACGAGTATCGAGCGGGGAGGGGGCATCTCACGGAACAGTGTGTCCATGCAGGACTCGCTGGGTGGATCTGTATGAGAGGACCGTCGCGGCAGTTGTCCCAGATGCATGCTCATGACCGTCGTGCATCGCCGTTGTAGTATCGCAAATCGGCGCTCTCCAGTAACCGTTGCATGTACGGGCCCTGCAGCGCGAATCGCGCTGCCGCCAGAGACTCCTTTTTTCCCTGAGGCCGGTCGGCGGGATCGATAAGCGGTTCTTTATCGAGCGACGGCGCATCCTCGCCGCCTGGCCAATGCTGGCAGTACAGGCTCAGTGCTTCGCAGGTATTGCGGAATCCCGGATGAACGGGTTCCCGCTCGGGCATCCCCACAATTGCTTTCGCTCCGAAACGCCGAACGACCTTTGAATACAGCACCTTTTCGAGGAAATCATCGTCGCGAGCGCGGAGCTCTGTGATCATCTGCACGAACGTACTTTCGCGATGAAGAACTGCGTGGAAATGGTCCTGGCCCGGCGGATGCCGTATCCGAAACCCAGTGGCCGCAAGATACGCGTAAGCGTGTAGCGCGCCCGTTTGCCCAATTCCTGAGAGTGTTTCCATGCAGGTGCGCGATCGTCGCTCCAGGAAGAGGCCGCGATCACGGAGTCCGGATCGGCCAGCAACTTGTGCAGATATCGGATGATGACCTGTTGGTCGCGCGTATTCGACATGCGCGTGTAGAGCGCCGCGACGGGCAGTTGAGAGGAATACAGCATGCAACCCACCTCGATTCCGACGAAGTGGAAGCCCATGAAAATCGTGGGTGGCGCATGCGGATCGTAGAGGTCGATGCGGTTAAACGTGGTCAGGCATACGGCGACTTTCATGACATGGCCCCTGGATTTCAATAGACCGCCGGCATACCTGCCGGACGATGTTTGAAACGCCTGTGCACCCAGTAATACTGCTCGGGAAAGCGGAGGATTTGCTGCTCAAGGAAGGCATTCATCGTGCGTGCGTCGTGCGACTCGCTGTCCGTAGGATAGTTTTCGAGCGGCTCGAAGATGGTGAGCCTGTAGCCGCGAAATTTCGGCAACACCTCGGTTACGAAAGGCACGACGCGCGCGCCACCGAGTTTTGCGAGACGTGATACGGAGGTGAGCGTGCAGGCCGGTACGTCGAACAGCGCGGCAAACACGGAACCCGATGTGCCATGGTCCATGTCTGCGGCCAGCATTACCGGCGTGCCTGAGCGCAGGAGCTTCACGATGTGTTTCGCGCTCGAACTACGCTCGATCATGTTCGCGCCGAACCGTCCACGCTGACGTTTTGCGAGCTCGCAGACGCGCGTATTCGACATGCGCGTGTAGAGCGCCGCGACGGGCAGTTGAGAGGAATACAGCATGCAACCCACCTCGATTCCGACGAAGTGGAAGCCCATGAAAATCGTGGGTGGCGCATGCGGATCGTAGAGGTCGATGCGG
>WNGR01000318.1_pt1 | contig 53512 bp, 46 predicted proteins | sample 5407581 | NCBI WGS metagenome assembly WNGR01 (sample SAMN13153383, study PRJNA577476) | soil metagenome | isolation source: 80 cm soil or saprolite under Garry oak tree replicate 2 | place: USA:California | collected 2016-06-15 | reverse complement strand
GCCAGGTACACCGCCGCCTTCGCCCGGCACGGCATCCGCACCGGCCAGGTCCTGCTGTCCGCCGACGACCTGATGCGCCGGACCCACTACCGCAACGCCCAGCGCACCCTGGACCGGCTGCTCGAGCTCGGCGTGCTGCCCGTGGTCAACGAGAACGACACGGTGGCCACCGACGAGATCAGGTTCGGCGACAACGACCGGCTGGCCGCGCTGGTCGCGCACGTCACCCGGGCCGGGGCGCTCATCCTGCTCTCCGACGTGGACGGCCTGTACGACGGTGACCCGCGCCGCGGCGAGGCGCAGCGGATCGCCGAGATCCGCGAGCGAGCCGACCTGGACGGGATCAGGCTGGGCCGGGGCGCCAGGGCCGGCCAGGGGGGCAGCCAGGCGGGCCGGAAGCAGGGCATCGGCGGCATGGCCACCAAGGTGGAAGCCGCGATGATCGCGTCGGCGGCCGGCATCCCGACCGTGGTGGCCGACGCGGCCAGCGCCGCCATCGCGCTGAGCGGCGGGCCGGCCGGCACCTACTTCGCCGCCGCCGGCGGCCGCCGCCCGGCGACCAGGCTGCTCTGGCTCAAGCACGCCGCCGTGGCCCGCGGCAGCCTGCGGCTGGACCCGGGCGCGGTCGAGGCGATCATGAAACGCAGCGCCAGCCTGCTGCCGGCCGGCATCACCGGCGTCGAGGGAACCTTCGACGCCGGCGACCCGGTCAACCTCCGCGATGAGAACGACGCCATCGTCGCGCGCGGCCTGGTGAACTACGACGCCACCGAGATCCCTGGCCTGATGGGCCGCTCCACCAGGTGGCTGGCGAGCAAGCTAGGCCAGGAGTACGAGCGCGAGGTCGTGCACCGCGACGATCTCGTCATCTTGTTAAGGCAGTGCTAGCCCGGGGGGCGACCCCCCGGAACCCCCCGGTGCGCTTCGCGCCCCGCTGCGGTGCCCGCCGTAGTATCGCGCGGCCGGAGGGGCCAAAGGCCCCTCGCGGGCCGCGCGATCTCGGAGCTTCGCTCCTCGGCTAGCCGCCGTACGGGTCGGGGCTAGTTGTCGTCGCTGCCGCTGCTGCCGCTGCCGCTGCCGCCGCCGCGGTTGCCCAGCCGGTCGAAGAGCCCGCTGCCGGCCCGCGCCGCGCCTTCGGCCACCCCGCGGAAGATCCCGATCAGCGGGTCCTGGGACCGGCTCCATGACTCCTGGTAGGCCTTGGCCGCGTTCCTGACTTCCTCGCCGACCGAGGCGCTGCCGTCGTCCTCCCGGCGCGGGTAGTCCCCGCCGAGGATCCGCTCGTAATCGCCGTGCGTGGCCCAGTAGTCGAGCTCGGCGAACCTGACCACGGCGAACGGGTGGGTGGTGCCCTGGAGCTGGAGGATCTTCAGGATGCTGTCCCGCAGGTCGGGTACCGCGTCGTACTCGCGGGCCTGCTCGCGGAACGCGTCCGGGTTCAGCTCGGACAGCTGCGCGCCGCCGGCCAGCTTCATCAGCACCCGGCGGGAGGCGTCCAGGTCCTGCCCGGCCAGCAGCCCGGCCCGGTCACAGGACAGCTCGGACTTGCGGAACCACTCCTCCAGGCCCCAGATGATCGCCGTGAGGGCCAGGGCGACCGGCAGGAACGCGGCTCGCGACGCCAGCCGGAGCAGGATCAGCAGCATGGTGCGGTAGACCGCGTGCCCGGACAGGATGTGCCCGAGCTCATGCCCGATCACGGCCCGGAGTTCCTCCGCGTCGAACAGGTCCACCATGCCGGTGTTGATCACGATGAACGGCTTGTCCCGGCCCAGCGCCATCGCGTTCACGATCGGCGTCTGCATGACATAGCAATCGGGGACCTCGGGCAGGTCCAGGATGTAGGCCCCGTCCCTGACCATCTCATGGATGTGCGGGAACTGGCGCTCGGAGACGCGGACGCTGCCCGCCAGGTACGTCAGCCGGAAGGCCCGCTCGTTGAACAGGCCGAACAACTTCCGCAAAAGCGTGTCGAACCCGCTGAGCTTGCGCAGCGCCACCAGCGCCGAGCGGTCGGCGGGATGCTCGTAAGCGCGGGACGAGATGCCGGTGAGCCGGACTCGCGCGCGATCAGGAACTGAAGTCATATCTCGAATGCTAACACCCGCGCCGGCTAGTTGGGCCGGCATTAGACGCCGGTACGATACGACGGCATGAGGGCTCACTAGCCATGCGCCAGATCGGAGTGATGGGCGGCACGTTCGACCCCGTCCACCATGGTCACCTGGTCGCCGCGAGCGAGGTCGCGCACGACTTCGCGCTGGACGAGGTCATCTTCGTGCCGACCGGCGAGCCGTACCAGAAGGACACCCGCGCGGTCTCGCCGGCCGAGGACAGGTACCTGATGACGGTCATCGCCACCGCCTCGAACCCCAAGTTCAGCGTCAGCCGGGTGGACATCGACCGGCCCGGCCCCACCTACACCATCGATACGCTGCGCGACCTGCGCGCCGCCGCCGGCCCGGATGACGAGCTGTTCTTCATCACCGGGGCCGACGCGCTGGCCAAGATGCTCACCTGGCACGACGTGGACGAACTGTTCACCCTGGCGCATTTTGTAGGCTGTACCCGGCCAGGACACCGGCTGTCCGGGGCGGGCCTGCCGGACGGGAAGGTCAGCCTGGTCGAGATCCCGGCGCTGGCGATCTCCTCGACCGAGTGCCGCGTCCGGGTCGGCGCGGGCGAGCCGGTCTGGTACCTGGTCCCCGACGGGGTGGTGCAGTACATCGCCAAGCGCGGCCTGTACGCGAAGGCGAACTCCTGACCTGGGCATTTATTGTGCGGTGAGCGTGCTTCCTGTGAGGGTTTGCTTGGCGCCAGCCTGGGCTTGCTCGGTCGCGGGATGGCCGTGGGCGACGCTCAGGCCTCCATCGACGGTGAACATGGCTTGGTTGCAGTTCGGGGAGGCTGCCAGGCAGTCCGAGCCTCCACCGGCGGGTGCGCTAGCCACCGCGAACGCGGGAAAGGCCGGCCGCTTAGGAAGGACCCCGCGATGTAATCTGCCACCATGAATCCCTGGTTTGTATCTGGGAGCCAGGTCAGCGTCATGGGGCCAGCGATCTGCGTGTCGGATGTCCACATGGCGCCGCCATCTGCTGAGGTGGAGGAGCCCACATCCAGCTGGCCGGTGGACGTGGTGCAATTCGCCACGGGGTAGGAGTAGAACGTCAGCACCAGATGAGCTGTGCCGTCGGATGTTGATTTGTCGACGGCAAGGCCAGGAATGAAGTGATCGACTCCGCTGCCGACGTGCTTCCTGAGGCAAATGTGTCCGGCTCGACCTAGGTCCTGTGCTGACTAGTGGCATTGGTGAATGGGTCGCTGCTGAGTTGCAGTAGCTTGGTGCCGGCCAGCGCAGTCCCCTGGGCCACGAGCAGAATTAGTGCTGCACCCACCACGGGTATAGCAAATAGACGTTTCATGTTCCTCCCCTTGCGTGTTCGGTGATCCGCAGGAGGCGTCACCCGGTCTCGTGATGACCGAGGCCATCCCCCGACGTTGAAGCCCCGCAGCGTGCTGGTTCAGCGCTCTCGGCGAGAGTCGAGAAATCCACCGCACGCCGCGTGGTGTCCTTGAAGTGTTCGGTCCCTTGTTCGATCCAGGGGATCAAGGGGCGTAAGCCCGGCATGCTCGCACCCCCCTTTTGGGCGGCTGCGGACCTTGCGATCATCGTTACTCCAGGTAAATACCGAAGTCAACAGGTAAATACCGAAAATAAACGCGGCGGAGCTGCCTAGCGCAAACAGCTAGGTACTCCTCGTAACTAACTAAGCTAAGCGGGATCGTGTCCGTCGTTGTCATCGTCACTGATGATGACCGGTAATGGATGGTAAAATCCCAGGTCAGAGGCCATGTGGGGGGTAAGCCCGCAGGCGCGGTAACCTACGGGTGGCGTTACATCGCCAAGCGCGGCCCGTACGCCAAGGCGAATGACACTCCCGCGTGAGACAGTAGATAAGACAACCTAAGGAGGCCGGAAAGCACTCGTGACTGCCACACCGAGGGCCGTCGAGCTGGTGGAGACCGCCGCGCTGGCCGCGGCGGACAAGCTGGCGGACGGCATAATCGCCTATGACGTGAGCGATCAGCTCGTTATCACCGACGCGTTCCTGCTCTGCTCGGCGCCGAACGATCGCCAGGTTAAGGCCATCGTCGACGAGATCGAGCTGCGGATGCGCCAGGCGGGCGCGAGCCTGGTCCGCCGCGAGGGCGAGCGGGAGGGCCGCTGGGTGCTCCTGGACTACCTCGACGTGGTGATCCACGTGCAGCACTCCGACGAGCGCACCTTCTACGCGCTCGAGCGGATCTGGAAGGACTGCCCGCAGATCCCGCTTCCCGAACTGTCAGTGAACCCGGGGAGGACGCCCTGAGCGACCCGGTACGGCTGGTGCTGTGGCGGCACGGCCAGACGGTATGGAACGCCGAGCGGCGGTTCCAGGGGCAGAGCGACATCCCGCTCGATGAGACGGGGCAGGCCCAGGCCGAGCGGGCGGCAAGGCTGCTCGCGGCCCTGCACCCGGACCTGATCGTCTCTTCGGACCTGAGCCGCGCGGCCGGCACCGCGGCCGCGCTCGGCCGGCTGGCCGGCCTGGAGGTGACGCTGGACAAGGACCTGCGGGAGCGGCACGGCGGCTGCTGGGAAGGGCTGACCGACACCGAGATACGCGCCCGTTACCCAGCCGAGCACGCGTCCTGGAACCCGCCCGACGGCGAGCCGAGCGCGGTGGTCGCCGAACGGGTGGCCGGCGCGCTGCAGCGCATCGCGTCCGCGCTCACGGATCAACCGGACACCGCCGGGCTGGCCGTCGTGGTCAGCCACGGCGCCGCGCTGCGGCTGGGCATGTCCCGGCTGCTCGGCATGCCGGACGAGCTGTCCGGCGTCCTCGGCCCGCTGTCCAACTGCTCCTGGTCGGTGCTCGGCCGCCGCCGTGACCGCTGGCGGCTGCTCGAGCACAACGCCGGCACCCTGCCCGAGCCCATCCTCAGCGATGACCGATAAAGATCATCATTCCGAACGGGCCGGGCGGTCCGCCTCCCTCACCTGGTTCGGCCAGGCCGGGTTCCGCCTGACGGCGGGGGATAGCCGGGTGCTGATCGACCCGTTCCTGACCGACCGGGCCGATCGCCGCTACCGGCCGCCCGCGGCGGCGGCGGACTTCGCCGACGTCACCCTGGTGCTCTGCACCCACGAGCACGTGGATCACCTGGACCTGCCGTTCCTGCGCGATTTCTGCGCGGTCAACCCGGGCGCCCGGATCGTGGTGCCCCTGCCGGTGGTCGAGATCGCGGCCGGCGGCGGCATCGACCGCGCGCGGCTGGCCGGCGCGGTGCCGGGAACCGAACTGCACGACCGGGACGTGACCGTGCACCCGGTGCCGGCCATGCACGGAATCGGCGGCGACGAGCCGGTGGTCTACGAGTTCTCCGCCGGCGGCGGCCCGGCCCGGTTCCTGGGCTACGTGCTGGAGATCGGCGGCATCCGCTTCTTCCACTCCGGCGACTGCCTGCTCTATCCCGAACTCCCCGGCACCCTCGTCGCGCTCGCCCCCGACGTGCTGATGATCCCCATCAACGGCCGGGACCACATGCGCGAATCCCGCGGGATCGTCGGCAACATGAACGAGACCGAGGCCGCCTGGCTCTGCGCCCAGGTCGGCCCGGCCTACGTCATCCCCATGCACTATGAGTGCATCGCCGGCAACACCGGCGACCCCGGCCACTTCACCACCCTGGTCCGCGAATCCGGAACCCCCGCCACCGTCCTGGTCCCCCCGCGCGCCACCCCCCTCACTCTGACCCTCCCCTGACCCCCGCCCCCGGGCCTGCGACGCCGGGTAAGCCGACGCTGCTCGGCTCGCTGTCCGGGTGCGGATACCCCCACGCCGCGCAGATTCCGGCCAGCCCGGCGGGTATCTCCTCCGGCAGCGGCGCGGGCGGCTGGATGCGGCCGGACCTGATGTTCAGCGAGCTGTCGCCGAGGCCGGGCGTCAAACCGGCATGGTCGAAGCGGCCGTAGTCGAGCATGGCCGGCTGGAACGGCACGCCGAGGAAGCCGCACAGCTCGCGGACCACCCTCTCCGGCTCGGCGGTCAGCTCCTCGTAGCGGACGGTGCAGCCGGGCAGCGCCTCGCGTGCCTGCTCGAGCACGGTCATGTACCGCAGCCCCCTGGCGACGGCCTCGTCGAGGCGGCCGGCTTCCTCGGGACGCCACGCGGGGTCGAACGAGGAGTGCAGCGAGGCCACCGCGGCGGCCGGATGGCGCAGCAGGAAGACGAACCTGGCGTCCGGCCAGTAGCCCGCGATCCGGTCCCAGACCAGCACGTTACTCGGCGTCTTGACCACCAGGCGGGGCTTGCCGCTGCGCCGCTGCGCCTCGGCGAGCACCCGGTCCCACAGCATGTGCTCCAGGTCGCCGGTGGTGAGCTGGAGCCCGTCGAGGGAGGCCTGGATCCACTGCGTCTCCGCGCGGACGCCGAGGTGCTTGAGCGGCAGCTCCGGGGGAGCGTACAGCTCGGAGTGGCTGCCCAGGATGACCCGGAGCAGCGTGGAGCCGGACCGGGGCGCGGAGAAGATGAACACCGGCGCGGTCAGCAGCCGCCCGCCGTCCCCCTCTGGCAGCTTCCAGGCCCGGTCCGCCAGGGGCCGGGACAGCTGATACCCGGTGACTCGCACCAGCACCGAGTTGAGCAATATTGGTGGCGGTATCCGCCAGGCCCGGTCCGCCAACGGGCGGGACAGCTGGTACCCGATGGTGCGTTCGAGTACCGCGTTGACCCGCTGCTTGCGGTCCACATAGGTCATCATGCCGTGGCGGGTCCCTTCCTTGCATCAGATCCGGAGCGACGCGCCACGGATCGTTACGCTGATCACTGTGAGCGCTCCAGATCCGCACCGGACCACGCTAGCCGCCGCCGGCCGCCTCGCCTGACCCCGGCGGCGCGCCGAACAGCGCCACCGGGTTGTCCCAGCACACCGCGCGCAGCCAGTCGTCGCCCAGGCCGAGCCGGGCCAGCCCGCCGATCTGCCGGGCGTACGGGTAGGGGATGTTCGGGAAGTCGCTGCCCAGCAGGATCTTCCCGGACAGCCCGAGGTCGCGCGCCAGCGGCACATCGAGCAGCGGGTCGTCCGGCGCGAAGCCGCCCACCTGCAGGTGCACCTTGAAGATGCGCGCGCCCGCGTCCAGCGCCTCGCGCACGTAGCGCGCCGCCGCGGGCTCGGGGTAGAACGTCGCCGACGGCAGGCACCCCGGGGTGCCCTGGCCGAACGCCAGCGTCCAGGCGTTCAGGTCGGCGGCCATGCCCGGCCGGTGCGCGTAGGCCAGCGCGCTGAACATCCGCACGCCCATCGCCCGCAGGTGCGCCACCCGCTCGGCGTCGCTCCACTTGTAGCGGATCAGCCAGCTCACGCCGACCAGCGGGCCGGCCTCGTCGAAGTACTGCCATACCCGGCGCAGCAGCCGCGGCGGCAGGAAGTGAACGTGGATATCGGCCAGCCCGGGCACGCCGAGCGCCCGGCAGAACGCCGGGACGTCGGTGTCCTCCTCCGGCGGCAGTACGTGGTCCATCCCACGATTCAACTCTGTTTCCGGTCCGGATTGTGTATCAGGGGCGGTCGGCCGCGCTCCGTCCGTGTGAGGGGGACCGGGATGGCTCCGGCCGGGGGGGAACCGGCGACGGAGAGGCTTTACGGGGGCCCTCTCCGTCGCCGTGCCCGGCTCGCGCCGTGGCGCTGCGGCTCGTTCCTCACGCCGGACTGGCCGAGATCAGGCTTACCCCGCCGGGCGCGACCGTGGCCGTGTAGCTGCCGTTGACGACGCCCAGCGAGCGGCCGGTCCATAGGTCGGTGATCGTGACCGCACCTCCGATTCCGAGCTGGGCCAGCGGTATCCGGAAGGTCCGCGGCGCCGATGTGCCGGTGTTGAAGACGCCGGCGTACCAGAGCCCGCCGGGCTGCCGCTTGACGAACACCTGCTCGCCGGCGCCGTCGATGACCCGGCGGGCCGCGATGCGGTCCTGGTCGACCGCGATCACCGCGCGGTTCTCCAGGATGGCCTGGTCGGCGGGGGTCAGCCGGGTGAGGTCGGTGCCGAGGATGAGCGGCGCGCCGGCCAGCGACCACAGCGCCATCACGGTCTGCCGCTCCGGCGGCGTGAGCCCGTCGCCGGCCCCGTTGCCGACCTCCAGCGAGTCCTCGTCGTTCCAGCCGTGCGGACCGCCGTAGGGCTGCCAGCGGGCTGCCGCGTCGAACCGGCTGGCCACGTTGCCCCAGCTGGTGAGCGGGTAGCTGCTGCCGTTCGGCTCGCAAGGGTAGCACTCGATGTCCGGCCCGGTGCGCCATCCGCTGGCCAGGGAGGCCCACTGCACGGCGTGCGATATCGCGAGGTCACTGGAGAGCTCGAGCACGATCGGGCGCCCGGTCTGGCGCAGTGCCACCGACCAGGCCCGGACATCGGGGATATCCCAGCTGCCCACTCCGTCCAGCTTGATGTAGTCGACACCCCAGGCGGCGAATTCGTCGGCCCAGCTGTTGATGTACTGCTGGGCGGCGGGCGTGCCGTAGTCGATGCCGTCCATGTGCCCGCAGTTGTAGTTCGCCTCGGTGACGGCCGTGTCGGCGACCTGCCTGGCCGATTGCGACGATCCCTTGATCGCGGTGTTCCTGCGCACCGCGTTCTCCGGAATCCCGGGCGTGACGTACAGCCCGAATTTCAGGCCCTCGGCGTGCACCCGGCGAGCCACCGGCGCGATCCCGCCCGGGAAGGCGGCCGTGTCCGGTATCCACCGGCCGTAGGAGTCGACCTCGGGCCCGTGGCCGTCGCAGGCCATCCAGAAATCATCGACGTTGACGTAGCGGTAGCCGCGTGCCGCCAGCCCGCTGCTCCTCAGCGCCCGCGCCTGCGCCTCGATGCTGGCGGCCGTCGGGTGGTTGCGCAGGAAGCTCCAGCTGCTCCAGCCCATCAGAGGAGGACCGCCGGTCGCGCCGTCGGTCTTCGGCGCCGGCCCGGGGGGCCCGGCCGTAGCGAGCAGCGCAGCACCCAGGGCGACCGTGAGCCCAGCAGCCGCCACCGCCCACCACGATCGCCGCATCGATCTCCTCAGCCAGAACGGTCCATGAACTTCCGCCGACCGCTACAAGCTAGCCGAGCGGCCGGATCTGCCCCCCAGCGGCTGCCGGCGTCATGATCAGGCCAGCCGGCGTCTCCGCGGAGACGCCGGCTGGCGGTGCCCCTCCCGGAGCCGTTTCCCAGACGCCGGCTGGCGGTGCCCCTCCCGGAGCCGTTTCCCAGACGCCGGCTGGCGGTGCCCCTCCCGGAGCCGTTTCCCAGACGCCGGCTGGCGGTGCCCCTCCCGGAGCCGTTTCCCCAGAGGAAAAAAATTTCCCTTCAGGAAACGCCGCCAGGAACCACAGGTGGCCTCCGGCGGCCAGGGCTACCGCTGCAGGCCGCCGAGGACGGCGGCGAAGCGCTCCCTGACCGTCGCCGCGGTCCGGTCCGGCGGGGCGTCCCAGACCGCGGCGTTGAAGATCTCCACCTCCACCCAGCCGTCGTACCCCGCCGCCGCCACGCTGGCCGAGATGGGCGCGAAGTCGATTACGCCGTCGCCGAGGTGACCGCGCCCGAGCAGGGTGTCCTGCGGCAGCGGCAGCACCCAGTCGCACACCTGGTAGCTGACGATGCGCTGCCCGGCCCGGGCGATCTCGTCCGCCAGCCGCGCGTCCCACCAGACGTGGTACGTGTCCACCACCACGCCGACAGCGTCGGCGGGGAACCGCAGCGCCAGGTCCACCGCCTCGCCCAGGCTGGAGATCACGCACCGGTCGGCGCAGAACATCGGGTGCAGCGCCTCGATGCCGAGCCGGACCCCGAGTCGCTGGGCCGTGGGTACCAGCTCGCCGATCGCGTCCGCGACCATGCGCCGGGCCAGGCCGAGGTCCCGCTGTCCGGGCACCAGGCCGCCGCAGACCAGGACCAGCGTGTCCGCGCCTAGTTTGGCCGCCTCGGCGATGGCGGCCAGGTTGTCTACCCGCGCGGCCCGCCGCCCGTCGGGATCAGCCCGGGTGAAGAAGCCGCCCCGGCACAGGCTGGAGACCTGCAGCCCGGCCGCGCGCACCGCCGCCGCCGCTTCGGCCAGACCGGTTTCCGCGACCCTGTCCCGCCACAGCCCGATACCCGGGATGTCGTGCCGGACGCACAGCGCGACGGCTTCCTCCAGGCCGAGATGCTTGACCGTGGCCTGGTTCAGCGACAGCCGGTCCAGGGCGATCACGCCGGACCCGGCTGGCCCCGGGGACCCGGTGCCGCCGGTCATAGTCGCTCCGGGCCGGCCATGCGGGCCATCAGGGCGGTCATCCGCTCGACGGCCAGGTCCGGCTCGGTCAGCGCGCGGGCGGCCGCGGCCAGCTCGAACAGCCGGATCAGGTGCCGGGCCGGCCGTTGCCGCTGCAGCCCGCCCAGCATCACGAAATGCGGCTGCAGCCCGTTCAGCCAGGCCAGGAAGGCCACCCCGACCTTGTAGTGGTAGGTCGGCGGCTCGAAGATCAGGCGGCTGAGCGGCACCGTCGGCGCCATGGCCGCGTCGTAGCCCGCCAGGTCGCCCTGGTCCAGTGCCGCCAGCGCCGCCGCGGCCGGCGCGGTGATCGCGGCGAACGCGCCGAGCAGGGCGTCACTGTGGAACCCGGCGGCGTCACCCCGGATCAGCCCGGCGTAGTTGAAGTCGTCCCCGGTGTAGAGCCGGACTCCGGCCGGCAGCCGCCGCCGCAGCGCGACCTCCTGGCCCGCGTCAAGCACCGACAGCTTGATGCCGTCCACCCGGTCGCCGGCCCGTTCGATCAGCTCGAGCACGGTCCCGGCGGCCGCGTCGAAGTCGGCGGCGCCCCAGTAGCCGCGCAGCGCCGGGTCGAACGCCTCGCCCAGCCAGTGCAGGATCACCGGCCGGTCCGCCTGCTTCAGCAGCTCGCCGTACACCTCCAGGTAATCCCGCGAGCCGCGGGCCCGGGCCGCCAGCGCGCGGCTGGCCATCAGGATCACCTGCGCCCCCGCCGACTGGACGAACGAGACCTGCTCGGCGTAGGCCCCGATGATCGCGCCGATCCCGTGGTCCTCGCCGTCGGCGAGCTGATCGGTCCCCGCGCCGCAGGCCAGCGCGCCGCCGGTCAGCCCGCCGCCGGGTCCCGCATCCGCAGCCCGGGAAGCGGTCCTGGCGATCAGCTCCCGGGCCTCCGCCCAGGACAGCCCCATGCCGCGCTGCGCGGTGTCCATCGCCTCGGCCACGCCGAACCCGTGCGCCCACAGGTACTCACGGAAGCGCATGGTCGACTCCCAGTCGATGACCGGGTCCCCGTCCGGCCCGGGCGCGGCCGCCACGTGCGCGGCCGCGAAGACCTTACGGCGGGTCGGCGGGGGGTAGCCGGCCGCCCAGCACGGCTCGGGGATGACCAGCGGACCGGCCCCAGGAACCCGGCCCGGCAGCTGAATCCGCGCGGTAACCATCCCCGGCACGTCAGATGGCCAGCGGGGGCACGGGGAGCCGCCGGCCTTCGGCCGAGGATTGCAGCGCCAGGTTCGCCAGCTGCACCCCCTTGGCCCCCTCGACCAGGTCCCAGGCGAACGGCCGGCCCTCGGAGGCGCACGTGAGGAACAGCTCCCACTCCACCTTGAACCCGTTGTCGAAGCTCATGTTGTCCGGCACGTCCGACCACAGCGCCTGGTAGTCGATCGGGTCGGGCAGGTCGGGGTTCCACACCGGCATCGGCGTGGACACCCGGTGCTGCACCGCGCAGTCGCGCAGCCCGGCCACCGCGCTCGCCGTCGTGCCGTCCACCTGGAGCTCGAGCAGTTCCCGCCGGTTGACCCGGACCGCCCAGGAGGAGTTCACCGAGGCGAACGCCCCGCTGGCGAACTCGAGCACGGCGTACGCGGCGTCGTCCGCGGTCGCGTCGTAGGGGCTGCCCGACTCGTCCCAGCGCCGCGGTATGTGCGTGGCCGTCCTCGCGTACAGCGCGCTGACCGGGCCGAACAAGTCGGTCAGCAGATACTGCCAGTGCGGGAACATGTCGAGCACGATCCCGCCGCCGTCGGCGGCACGGTAGTTCCAGGACGGCCGCTGCGCCGGGATCTCGTCCCCCTCGAACACCCAGTAGCCGAACTCGAGCCGTACCGACAGCACCCGGCCGAAGAAGCCGCTGCCAACCAGCCGCTGCAGCTTCATCACGCCGGGCAGGAACAGCTTGTCGTGCACCACGCCGTGGGTGATCCCGGCGGCCTTGGCCGCTCGGGCCAGCCGCAGCGCGCCATCCAGCGAGCTGGCTACCGGCTTCTCGGTATAGACGTGCTTGCCCGCCTCGATCGCGTTGCGCAGGGCGACCTCACGCGCGCTGGTGACCTGGGTGTCGAAATAGACGTCGACCTCGGGGTCGGCCAGCACCTCGTCCACAGACGTGGTCCAGCGCTCGAGACCGTGCCGTTCGGCGATGGCCCGCAGCCGCTCCTCATTGCGCCCGACCAGGATCGGCTCGGGGTACAGGCTCGAGCCGTCCGCGAGCTGGACGCCGCCCTGCTCGCGGATGGCGAGCAGCGACCGCACCAGGTGCTGCCGGTACCCCATCCGGCCGGTGACGCCGTTGAGGGCGACGTGGATGACCTTGCGCGTCATGGTTCAACTTTCGGCCGGCGACAGGTCCGGTGCTACCCTGAGCACCTTGGGAAAGTGCTTTCCCAGATTAGGCTGGCACGGTATACGGGTCAAGCGCGGGCGAGGAGGGCCGGGTGAACCAGGCGGCGAGCCGGGTCCGGGTGACGCTGCAGGACGTCGCCGACCGGGCCGGCGTCTCGCTGACCACCGCGTCCCGGGTGGTGAACGAGGGCTCGCGCCGGGTCGGGCCGCAGTTGGCTGAGCGCGTCAACCGGGCCGTCGCCGAGCTGGGCTACAGCGCCAACCTGCAGGCCAGGGCGGTCGCCACCGGGCAGAGCACGATGGTCGGCGTGGTCGTGCACGACATCGCCGACCCCTACTTCTCCTCCATCGCGGCCGGCCTGATCGAGGCCGCCGACGCGCGCGGGCTGCTGGTCTGCATCTCGAGCACGGTCGCCGCCGAGGCGGCCGAACGGGAGTACGTCGCGCTGATGCGGGCCCAGCGGGCCCGGGCGGTGATCCTGATCGGCAGCCGGTCCGACGACGCCGCGGCCCGGGACGCGCTGCGGGCCGAGATCGCCGCCTTCACCAGGTCCGGCGGCCGCGCCGTGGCCGTCGGCCAGGACCTGCTTGACGTGGACACGGTGCTGCCGGAGAACGCCGCGGGCGCCGAGGCGCTGGCCCGGGCCATGGTCGCGCTCGGGCACCAGCGCTTCGCCGTGCTGGCCGGGCCGCGCGGCCTGCTCACCGCGCGGGACCGGCTCGACGGGTTCCGGGCCGGGCTGGCCGCCTGGGGCGTGCCGCCGGCCGCGACCCGGGTCGTCCACGGCCCGTTCACCAGGGACGGCGGCTACGAGTCGATGAGCGCGCTGCTGGCCGCGAGCGAACCGCTGCCGGACTGCGTGTTCGCGGTCACCGACGTGATGGCCATGGGCGCTCTGGCCAGGCTCCGGGCCGACGGCCTGACCGTGCCCGCCGACATCGCGCTGGCCGGGTTCGACGACATCGGGACCCTGCGCGACGTCTACCCGCCGCTGACCACGGTGCGGCTGCCGCTCAAGCGAATGGGGGAGATGGCGGCCGAGCTGGTCGTGTCCGAGGCGGGCGGCGTGCCCGGGGCACCGCAGGTGATCCCGGTGCCCGGCGAGGTCATCCTGCGGGACAGCACCCAGCCCCGGCCGCCGGCCGGCTAGGCCCTTGCACGTCCAGGCTCTCATCAGGTACTTTGCCCAGGAATAGGAAAGCGCTTGCCCTGGGTGCCCCGCGTCATCGTTGACTGTTAACCATGGCCCGCGCATGATCCGTCCTGAATACCTGCCAGCACCGGCCTGAACCGCCCCTTGAGGGAGTTGAGCGCATGAGCGAAGCGCCGCACATTCCGTTTTCGGAAACCAAGGCACCTGAGTCCGCGGATCGGCTGCACCGCGGGGCGCTGAGCCTGATCGACATCGCCGCGTCGACGATGGCGAACATCGGCCCGGCCTACAGCTTCATGTTCGGTTTCGGGCTGCTCGTGATCACGGCGGGCATCGCCGCGCCGCTGACGATCGTCGCCGCCATCATCGCGATCGCGCTGCTCGGCAACACGCTCTCCCAATTCTCGCGGGCCCACCCGAGTACCGGCGGCTTCATCACGTTCGTGGGCAAGACGTTCGGCGGCACCAGCGCGGTGACCACCGCGCTGCTGGCCGGGGCCGGCTACATCATCGCGATCGCGTCGGTGGTGGTGATCGCGGGCGGGTTCTTCCAGATCCTGCTGCAGTACTACTTCAACGTGAGCATCCCGTGGATCATCTTCACGCTGGCGTTCACCGCGGGCGCCATGGTGATGATGTTCCGGGGTGTGGCCGTGTCCACCAAGCTGGCCGGCTTCTTCTTCGGCTTCGAACTGCTGGTGCTGCTCGTGGTGGCCATCGCCACGCTGATCCAGAACGGCGGTCACCTCAGCGTCGCGCCGTTCGAGCCCAAGAACATCACCGGCGGCTTCAGCGGCCTGGCCGCCGGCTTCCCGCTGGCCATCTACCTGTTCATCGGCTGGGAGAACTCGGCCGCGCTCGCCGAGGAGACCAACAACCCGCGGCGCAACGTACCCCGGGCCGTGTTCATGTCCATCGGCCTGATGGCGGTCACCTACCTGCTCCTGGCCTACTCCACCGTGTCCGGCTTCCATGACAACGGCAAGGCGCTCGCCGGCGCCGAGATCCCGTTCATCAGCGTGGCCCACGGCGTGGCGGGCTGGCTGGCCTTCTTCGCCTACCTGGCCGGGATGACCTCCACCCTCGGCGTGCTCATCGCCGCGGTGAACTCGCAGTGCCGGCTGATCTTCAACGCCGGCCGCGAGGGCCTGCTGCCGCGCTGGATCGGCCGGGTGCACCCGGTGCGGCGGACGCCAGTCAACGCGATCATCACGTTCATCGCCGTCGCCGGGCTCATCACCGCGATCTGGGCCCTCGGCCACCTGATCGGCGGGCATACCAACAGCCTGGACGCGCTGAACTTCTTCTTCGAGTCCAGCACCATGGGCACGATCCTGGTCCTGGTCGTGTACTTCCTGGGCAACCTGGCGCTGCCGTTCTACTACCGGAAGTTCCGGCCGGCCGAATTCAACGTGATCAAGCACCTTATCCTGCCGGTGCTCGGCATGGCCGCGATCGCGGTCCCGGTGTACTACCTGTGCAAGCCGGGCCAGGCCGACCCCTACGACTGGTTCCCCTACGCCGCCCTCGGCGTCATCGTGGTGTCCATCCTCTACGCCCTGTGGCTGGTCAGACGCGATCCCGGGCTAGCTGAGCGGGTCGGCTCGATCGTCGCCGATGAGTAGGGCGCACCCGCTCGACCCGGCCACCGCGGCCGAGTACCTGGCGGGCCGGGACATCATGGTGGCGGCCGGCCTGCTGGCCGAACCCGTCAGGTTCGCCTACTACGGCCTCGAGGAAGCCGCCAAGGACGCGGTGCTGGCAGGCGCGCCCGCCGACCGCCGGCTCCGCGCGTTCCTGGTCAACACCGGCACCGGCGAGTCCACCGACGTGGTGGTGTCGCTCACCGGGCAGGAGGTCGTCAGCGCGCGCATCCTGGACCCGGCCAAGGACGGCCAGATGCCGATCCTGGAGAGCGACTTCGCGGCCGTCGACGAGATCACCAAGGCCGACCCGGCCTGGCGCGCGGCCATGGCCAGGCGCGGGTACCACGACGTCAGCACGATCAGGACCGCCCCGATCACGGCGGGCGCCTACGGGCCGCCCGACGACGACCGGCGGCGGATGGTCCGGGTGCTCGCCTTCGTCCAGGCCCGCGAGCACGACCTGGCCTGGGCGCACCCGGTCGACGGCGTCGCCGCCTACGTGGACCTGATCGAGAAGAAGGTCTTCAAGGTCACCGACGAGTTCGAGCTCCCGGTGCCGCAGGAGTCAGGCGACTACGACGACGAGGCCGTCCGCGGCCCGCACCGCACCACGCTGAAACCCATCGAGATCACCCAGCCCGAGGGGCCGGGCTTCACTCTCGACGGGTACGCGCTGCGCTGGCAGGACTGGTCGATGCGGATCGGCTTCGACGCCCGGGAAGGGCTGACCCTGCACCAGGTCAGCGTGGCCGGGCGCCCCGTGCTCTACCGGGCCTCGATCCCGGAGATGGTGGTGCCCTACGGCGACCCGAAGTTCCGCTACTGGCAGGCCTACTTCGACACCGGCGAGTACCTGGTCGGCACGTGGGCCAACTCGCTCGAGCTCGGCTGCGACTGCCTCGGCGAGATCGCCTACCTCGACGCCACCGTGACCGGCGACACCGGCCAGCCCCGCACCATAGCCAACGCGATCTGCATCCACGAGGAAGACTTCGGCATCTTGTGGAAGCACACCGACATCTTCAACGGCTCGGCCCAGTCCCGCCGCCAGCGCCGGCTCGTGGTCTCCTACTTCACCACGGTGGGCAACTACGACTACGGCTTCTACTGGTACTTCTACCTGGACGGCACGATCGAGTGCGAGATCAAGGCGACCGGGGTGCTGTTCACCTCGGCTCACCCGGCCCCGGCTGACCCAGGCGGAGCGCACGCGCACGCCACCGAGGTCGCCCCCGGCCTGGCCGCCCCGTTCCACCAGCACCTGTTCAGCGCCCGCCTCGACGTGACCGTGGACGGGCTGGCCAACGCGGTGGAGGAGGTCGACGTCACCGGCCTGCCGGTCGGGCCGGACAACCCGTACGGCAACGCCATCGTGCAGAAGGTGACCCGGCTGACCCGCGAGTCGCAGGCCGGCCGCCGCGCGGACGGCTCCCGCGGCCGGACCTGGCGGATCATTAATACCGAACGGGCCAACCGTTTCGCCCGTCCCACCTGCTACACGCTCTACCCGGAGTCCGCGCCGGCGCTGCTGGCTGACCCGGGCTCCCCGCTGGCGGCCCGGGCCGGGTTCGCGGCTAACCACCTGTGGGTCACCCGGTACGACCCGGACCAGCGCTGGCCGGCCGGCGACTTCGTGAACCAGAACCCGGGGGGAGCGGGCATGCCCGCCTTCATCGCGGACGACCGGGACATCGACGGGGCCGACATCGTCGTGTGGCACACGTTCGGCCCCACCCACATCCCGCGCCCGGAGGACTGGCCGGTCATGCCCGTCGCCCGCTGCGGCTTCGTGCTCAAGCCGACCGGTTTCTTCGACCGCAACCCCACCCTGGACGTGCCGCCCCCCGGCACCCACTGCTCGCCAGGCTGAGCCCGGGGCCGGGCGGAGGACGGCGCGGTGCCCGGGTCGTGGTGGTGGGCGCCCTGCGCTCTGGCCTGCGCGCGGACGGCGAGGTCCTCGCCGCCGCGCACCGATCCTGACCCGCAAGGCGCCTCGCCCGGTCAGGAGCCGAACGGCCAGGGGAACCCGGAGAAGCCGAGGTAGCTCACGCTGAAGTTCCCCGCGGGGCTCATGGCCGAGACCGACGTGTTCGGCATGGTGATCTCCACCGGGCTGAACGTGGCCATGCTCTGGCTGTTGGCCATGGCGGAGGTGAAGCTGACCGTGCCGAAGTTGGTCAGCGGCAGGATGCCGCCGCGGAAGGTGCAGCAGGGCGCCTCGGCGATGACCTCGGCCGAGGACAGCGCCGCTCCGGGCAGGGAGGCGTTGACCGTCTGGGTCCAGCCCTTGGTGGTGTCCTTGAGGATGAGCTGGAAGTTGCCGCTGCCCTTGTAGGTGACCGAACCGAAGAAGTGATCGCCCGCGCTGACCGGGTTGGGGAAGTTCACCGACGCCCCCGGGTACATCTCGTACCAGGAGTAGTACCGGGGGGTCCGCCCGGCGCAGTCGACTTCGCTGCCGGTCTGCTCCACCGAGCTGCTGGTGTACCCGTCGAGCCCGATCCAGAACGCGGAGTACTGGTTACCGCCGGTGCAGTGGCCGGTCGGCTCCGTCCAGCTGGAGGAGACGCTGGTGAAGGTGCCGTTGGCGCCGGTCGCCGCGTAGCCGGCCCAGTTGCTGCTGGTGACGACGGTGTTCCGGCCGCCGGCGGCCGCCTGTGACGGCCCGCTGCTGAGCTGCGGTGTCACGAGCCCGCCCGGCAAACCGCCGAGGACCGGGCCGCCCGGCTGGCTCAGCGGCTGGATGGGGCCGCCGGGCTGCACCACCCCGCCCCGCTCGACCAGCCCGGCCTGGGCCGCCGCCGGGTAGGCGCTCAGCAGCGCCCCGCCGAATACCAGCGGAATGGCCGCCGCCAGAATGGGCCAGCTACGTCGCATATGCGCTCCTTCTGCTCATTTGCATTTTCCGTGGTGAGGCACAAGACAGCTGAGCGCAATGGAAAATGGCACGCACGTCCCGATTCATGACGCTTTATGCCCCCGTATTATGATCTCAGCCGGCGCCAGACACTCCCCGTCGGCACCAGCGGCAATAATAGCCGAGGCGGCTAAAAAAGGCGCTGGCGCCGCGGGGCGGATCCTTAATGCCGCAATTCGTCCCGCAATTCGCGACCCCGAGCCCGCAGCCTCACCCCGAGCCCGCAATTATGCGGAAATCCGGCTGCACGGAACATCTGGTGGACGATAGACCCGGCACGCTCAACTTTCCGCGGAGCCCGGAATTTCCAAGATCTCATTTGGTGAGCCGGTTGCTCGTGTGCGTTCTGTTACTCACGCGCTCGCGGCGGGGTGCTCGAGCGGGCCTACCCGCACGCCTGGTACGACGCGTGGTAGCCGGCTGGCGGCGGGCCGAGGGTGTAGGTTCCGGCGCGGTCGTCGAAGAACATCGTCACGTGCCAGTCCGTGCACGACTCGCCCTCGGGGCCGTCTTGCGGCTGCTGCCGGCTGGTGAAGGTCACGTCGGCGGCCGGGCGCCCGTCTGGCGTGATCGCGACGCTGGCCACGAGCACGTCCGAGTCCCGCGTGGACCGGAACCCGGTCTGGAACTGCTGGGCGGTCAGCGTGTTGCCCGGGTCCTCGGTGGCCAGGTACCCGGCGTAGTCCCGGCTGTTGATCGCCCGGAAGTACGCGACGATCACCGGGGCGATCAGGGCGGCGTCGGGGTGCAGGGCGGCCGGCGGAGCGAGCGAGACGAGAGCCGCGGGCTGGCGGGGCGGCGACGGCGAATTCCCCGTGCGGGGCGGCGACGGCGAGTTCCCCGCCGGGGGCACCGTCGCGAACCGGGCCAGGCGGGCCGGGGAAGGCGTCCTGACCGCGTACCAGGAGCCGGCTCCCCCCGCGGCGGCGGCGAGGACGACGACGAGCGCCGCGATCGGCAGCGTCGCGCGTCGCGGCCAGGATGAGCTCACGGCAAGCCCCCTAAGGCAGTTCTTCTACCAGCACGGAGGGGTGCGAGGCGTCCCTGATACATGATCGAGGTCACGGCGTATTGCCCACTGCGTCAACAGCGGATTCGGCGGACGGCCTTACCGGTACAATTACGCTGCCACCAACGAGCCGGGCTGGTTCCTGTTCAACGGGCTGGTCAAGCACGACACGCTGACCTGCCGCGAGGAGCGGTACCAGTTCGAACCGGGAGTGTTCTGCAGCGAGGTCGGCGTGGCTCCGCGCCTGGGCGGGACGCAGGAGGACGACGCGTATCTCGTGACGCTCACGGTCGACATCCGGGGCTGGTGACCAGCGGGGGCCTGAACCCGTAAGTCCACGAGCCGGAGATGCCAAAACGTCAGATAACAGCGGGACGCCTGACAACGACGGGGGCCAGGAGCCAGGCACCACCCAGAACTCCAACGCTATCGCCGTCGGGCTGATCGGCGACGAGTGGAACCTGGCCATCGTCAGGCTGGCCATCACGTCCGGCGTGCGCCGGTACAAGGACTTCCGCGACCGGCTGGGCATCGCGAACTCGGTGCTGACCGTGCGGCTGCGCCGCCTCACCGAGGCCGGCGTGTTCACCATGGCGCAGTACTCGCAGGCACCGCGCCGGTACGAGTACGTGCTCACCGAGCGCGGCCGCGACCTGTGGCAGGTGCTGCTGACCATCTGGTCGTGGGAAGCGGTCTGGGTGACCGAGCACATCGAGCCGCTGCCGCCGATGTACCACACCGAGTGCGGCGAGGAGTTCTCCCCGGTCATGTACTGCCGGGCCTGCGGCCAGCCGGCCGGCATCCGGGACGTCCGCGGCACGTTCGGGCCGAGCGGCGGCTTCGCGCGGTCGGTGCCGCGCGCCACCACCAGGCGCCGCTCCGTCGGCGGCACTGGTGGTCTCAGGGCTGGCGGTCCCGGCCTGGTGCCCCAGACCATCGAGCTGATCGGCAACCGCTGGTCGGCCTCGGCCCTGGCGGCCGCGTTCCTCGGCGCCCGGCGGTTCACCGACATGCTGACGATGATGGGCGCCCCGCCGACCATCGTCTCGGACCGGCTGCGCACGTTCTGCCAGATGGGCGTGCTGGAAACGGTCGGCACCAAAGCCGGCTCGGGCCGCCTGGAGTACCGGCTGACGGACAAGGGCCGGGCCTTCTTCCCGCACGTCATGATGATGCTCGACTGGGGCGACCGGTGGTTCCGCTCGCCCGAGGGACCCGCCACGCTGCTCACCCATACCAGCTGCCGCGGCGAGTTCCGCCCGGTGCTGCACTGCTCGGCCTGCCAGCGTGAGCTGCACGGCCGGCATATCCAGGCCGGCGGCGACCCGCCCAAGGCCAGTCAGCCCGAACGGCCCTGAACGCCGGCCGCCTGGCCTGCCGCCAGGGTGACGGTCTTCGGCGGCGCGGCCCGCCAGGGGGCCGCCTGGGCCAGGCCCGAGGTCATCCAGCTGAGCATGGACGGGACCTGGGCCCGCCAGGTCGTCATGGTGTGGCCGCACCCGGCTGTGATCGTCAGCGGCACGAGCGCCTGGTGCCTTCGCAGCTCCCGCAGGAAGACCTCGGCATTGGCCACGTCCTGCCCGTCGTCCGCGCCCGCGCCCAGCCAGAACCGGGGGATGGCCGCGCCGGCGGGCAGCCCGGCGATCTCCTCGAGCGGGGTGTTCTCCTCCTGCAGCCTGCGGTTGCCGCCGAACGGGCTGACCAGCTGGCGCGCCCCGGCCAGCTGGTTGCCGAGCGGCTGGAAATAGCCGCTGAGCGCCGCGGCGAACCCGTAGCGGTGCGGGTAGCGCAGCGCCATGTTGGCGGCGCAGAACCCGCCCTCGGAGTAGCCGGCCACGCCCCACGCCGGGCCCGGCCGCCGCACCCGCACGATGCGCGCGATCTGCGCGGGCAGGTCCTCCGCCAGATAGGTCAGGTCCTGCGGGCCGCCCACCTGGTCGAGGCACTGCAGCGAGATCTTCCTGCCGCCGTTCGCGTCCGGCATGACCAGCACGGCGGGCCGGGCGAGCTTGGCCTCAAGCAGGTGGTCGAAGGCCTTCGTGACGCCCACGACGCTGATCCAGTCTTCCGGCTGGCCCGGCTGGCCGTGGATGAGCTCGATCACGGGAAACCGGTAGGCCTGGTAGCCCGGCTGGAAGTACTGCGGCGGCAGGTACACGTACACCACCCGGGTGATGCGGCTGCGCGGGCCGGTCACCAGCAGCCGCACCGTGTATCCCTGCTGCTGCGCCAGCCTCAGGTGGGTCCGGCTCCCGTCGAGCGTGCCGGACCGCGAGCCGGAGGCGAGCGTGACGGCGGGCACCCGGGCAGCCGCGCTGACGCCGTGGCTGGTCAGGTCCGCCGTCACCGCGCCCCAGGTCTGGTAGTAGCCGTAGTACTTGTTCACGGCCAGCACCCCGAACATCATCGCGGGCACGAAGGCCAGGCACGCGGCCGCGACGCGGAAGGCGGTGTGACGGGCGCAGGCCGTTGCCCCTATCAGCGCGCCGAAGATCACCACCAGCAGCACGAACAGGGCAGGACTCTGGGGTTCCAGCATTCAGGCCTCCGTGAACCCCGCCTTGCCCCCTGGCTGGCCGGGTTCCTACCCATACGGAGCATGTCCGGCTTCCGGTGATACGCCGTATTAGCGCTGGGCCGGCCGGCCGCGGGGACGCATCGGCCCGGCGTGGCCAGGCAGCCGGCCGGCGTCGGCGAGCGCGCGGCGGAGCAGGAACTCGATCTGGGCGTTGGTGCTGCGCAGCTCGTCGTTGGCCCACCGGGCCAGCGCGTCGTGGACGGCGGGGTCGAGCCGGAGCAGGACGCCCTTGCGCTCGCTCACGCGCGGCCCGGGACCGCGGTAACTGGCGCGGCCGTCACTGGTACAGGGACCCGGTGTTGACGACCTGCTGGGTCGCCTGCTCGCTGCACAGCACCACGAGCAGGTTGGACACCATGGCCGCCTTCCGCTCCTCGTCCAGGTCCACGACGCCCTCCTCCTGCAGCCGCTCCAGGGCCAGCTTGACCATGCCCACGGCACCCTCGACGATGCGCGTCCGCGCGCCCACGACCGCGCTGGCCTGCTGCTGGCGCAGCATGGCCTGGGCGATCTCCGGGGCGTAGGACAGCCGGGTCAGGCGTGACTCGATGATATGCACGCCGGCCGGCCTGACCCGCACGGCGATCTCCGCCGACAGCCGCCCGGTGATCTCTTCCGCGTTGTCGCGCAGCGACAGCTTGCCGCTGCCCCGGTTGTCGTAGGGGTAGCTGGAAGCGATGTGCCGGACGGCGGTCTCGGTCTGGATGGTGACGAACTGCCTGAAGTCATCGACGGAATATCTGGCGCTGGCGGTGTCCTGCACCTGCCAGACGACCACGGCGGCGATCTCGATCGGGTTGCCGTCGGCGTCGTTGACCTTGGCCTGCGCCGACTCCTGGTTGCGGATCCTGGTCGAGACCACGATGCGCTTGGTGAACGGATTCACCCACTGCAGGCCGGGCTCGCGGATGGTGCCGCGGTACTTGCCGAACAGCTGCACGACACGCGCCTGGCCGGGTACGACCGGGGTGAGCCCGCTCAGGACGAGGGAGCTGACGACAATGGCCAGGATGCCGGACCATATCAGCGCCTTGGCGCCCCCGCCGCCCTGGTGACTGGCCAGCACGATCACCGCCACCCCGGCCAGCGTCAAGACGATGCCCAGCCCCAGCATCCGCAGGCCTGGCAGGAACCGGGCCGCCCGCTCGGTCACCGGCCGGCTGGCCAGTTCCGGGCCTGTGGCCGCTGCGTCCTGGGTAACTACTTCCGGGCCCGTGGCCCTTGCATTCCGGGTAACCATCTGGCGCCTCCTCCACTTGACTGACATGATAGCACGTGTTTAGCATACTGATATCTATTTTCCTCGGCAGGTACGACACGCCGCCGGGAACCCGGGAGATGAGTCGGATGAGGTGCTTCGTCAAGCGGCCCGCGGTGGCCAGCGTGACCCTGCTGGCTGCCGCGAGCCTGGCCGCCGGCGGCTGCGGAAGCAACGGCAGCCCGAGCGCGGCGGACTGCCTGTCCGGGGCCGCCGCCCCGGCGGCCCCGGCCGCGGCGGGCTGGCCGCTGCCCGGCGCCGACCTGCAGAACACGCGGGCCGTCGCCAGCCCGATCAGCAGCTCGAATGTCTCGACGCTGGGCGTGGCGTGGTGCGTGCCCATCGAGGCGACCACGTCCTCCGGTCTCACCAATGGCTACGCCACCACTCCGGTCGTGGTGCACGGCGTGGTGTACACGCAGGACCTCCAGTCGAACGTGATGGCGATCGAGCTCGCTACCGGCAAGGTCCTGTGGACACACGACTACGACTCGCCCAACGGCGGCCCGGACGGCGTCACCGTGGTCGGCGGGACCGTGTACGCGGCGACGGACAACGCCGCGGTCGCCCTGTCCGCGGCCACCGGCAGGCAGTTGTGGAGCCGGAGGCTGACCGGCAACGACCACGAGGGCATCGACATGCCCCCGGGGTACCACGACGGCACCGTGTACGTCTCGACCGTGCCGGTCAACCCGGCCGTCGGGGAGTATCTCGGCCGCGCCAGGGGAACCCTGTGGGCGCTGAGCGCCAGGACCGGCGCGCCGGAGTGGAGCTGGGACGAGGTGCAGGACCTGTGGGGGCAGCCCAGCATCAACTCCGGCGGCGGCCTGTGGGATCCGCCCTCGTTCGATGCCCAGGGCAACCTCTACATCGCCGTGGCGAACCCCGGCCCGATAGCCGCGACCGGCTGGCCGCACGGCTATCCGTGGGGGACGAGCCGGCCGGGCCCGGACTTGTACACCGACTCGGTCGTCAAGCTGAGCAGCCACGGCAAGCTGCTGTGGTATTACCAGCTCACCCCGCACGACCTCTACGACTGGGACCTGCAGAACTCCCCGGTGCTCACGACCGCGCACGGGCAGCCGGTGGTGATCGACGGCGGTAAGGCCGGCATCGTGATCGAGCTCAGCGCGCAGACCGGCAAGCTGCTCTGGAAGCTCCCGGTCGGCGTGCACACCGGGCACGACAACGACGGGCTGCTCACCGAGAACGACACCCCGGCCTCGCCCGTCCCGCTGCCGGCCCGCTTCGAGCTCGAGCCCGGCGTGTTCGGCGGCGTCGAGTCCCAGCTGGCGACCAACGGATCGACGGTGTTCGCCGCGGTCAACAACCTCGGGGTGCCGATGTCCGTCAAGGGCGTGGCCGAGAGCTCCGCCGCCTTTTTGGCCTCCATCGGGCACGCCACCGGCGAGATGGTCGCCGTCGACCAGGACACCGGGAAGATCCGGTGGGACGACAAGCTCCCCGCCACGCCGTACGGCGCCGCCGCGGTCACCAACGACGTCGTCTTCACCACGACGTATAACGGCGACCTGTACGCGTTCAGCACGGCCACCGGCGCGATCTTGCTGAAGAAGCCGCTGTCCGCCGGGACGAACGCGCCCGTCGCCATCGCCGGCGACTACGTCATCACCGCGGCCAGCGTGCTGGGGCAGCAGAACCGGCAGCAGCATCAGCTGATCATCGCCTACAGGCTCGGCGCCAAGGGCAAGCTCCCCGGCGCCGCGGGCTAGGCGCGACACCGCGGGCTAGGCGCGACGCCGGTGACCTGCGGAGGAGATCACGCGCGCCGAAATGTCGCGCCGGCTGGTACTAACCCGGTCACGTTTCAGGAATCATTGCGCATAGCCGCATTTTTACCCCGCCTCACGACGAGCGTTGCCGAGACCATGAAGCGCCTGCTCGACCCCGATTCGCTGCGTGCCCTGGCCCGGGGCTGCGCGGTGCTCGGCGCCGGCGGCGGCGGCGACCCGCATCTCGGGCTGCTCCAGGCCCTGCAGGCCACCGGGGACTTCGGCCCCGTTCCCCTGGTGGACCTGGACGAACTGCCCGGTGATGCGCTGATCATGCCGTGCGGCGGGATCGGCGCGCCGACGGTCGGCGTCGAGAAGATCGAGAACGGGGACGAAGGCGGCCGCCTCCGCGAGCAGCTGGAATTCCTCACCGGGCGCCGGGTCGCCGCGGTCATGGCCGCCGAGATCGGCGGCGGCAACGGGCTGCTGCCGATCGCGTGGGCCGCGCGGATGGGGCTGCCGGTGGCGGACGCCGACGGCATGGGGCGCGCCTTTCCCGAGGTACCCCAGGTCACCATGCACCTGGCCGGCATTTCCCCGAGCCCGGCCGTGATGACCGACGAACGCGGCAACCTGGTCATATTCCGGACGATCTCCGGTCAGTGGATGGAACGCCTGCAGCGGGCGGCCGCCGTGGAGTTCGGCGGGACCGCGTCGTCGACGGAGTTCTCGCTGACCGCGGCGCAGGCGCGCGAGGCGACCGTGCGGGGCTCGGTCACGCTGGCGATCAGGATAGGCGAGGCCGTCGCCCGCGCGCAGGACAGCCCGGTGGCCGCCCTGATCGCGGAGCTGGGCGCGTTCCGCCTGGTCACCGGGAAGGTCCTGGACGTCGAGCGCAGGACGACGAGCGGGTTCGCCCGCGGCTCGGTGGTGGTCGAGGGCCTCGGCGCGGACGCCGGCCGCCTGGTCAGGTGCGAACTCCAGAACGAGAACCTGGTGGCGCTGGAGCGCGGACGGGTGCTCGCCTCGGTGCCTGACCTGATCTCCGTGCTGGACAGCGAGACGGCCGACGCGATCGTGACCGAGCGGATCGCCTACGGCCAGCGGGTCACCGTGATCGCCTTCGGCTGCGATCCGGTCTGGCGGACCGAGCAGGGAATCATGCTCGCCGGGCCGCGCGCGTTCGGCTACGAGTTCGACTACCTGCCCGTGGAGGAGCTGGCCGGTGCCACCGCCTGACTGCCGTCTCGGCGTCGACGTCGGCGGCACCAACACCGACGCCGTGATCATGGACGCCGCCGGCCAGCTGATCGCCAAGGCCAAGGTGCCGGGGACTCCCGACATCACCGCCGGGATCGTGGCGGCGATCGAGGCCGTGCTCGGGGCGCCCGGCGCCGACCCCGGCCGGATCAGTCACGTGATGCTCGGCACCACCCACGCGACCAACGCCATCCTGGAGCGCGCGAACCTGCGGCGGGTGGCGGTGCTCAGGATCGGCGGGCCCGCCACCTACAGCATCAGGCCGATGTTCGGCTGGCCGCCGGACCTCGTCGAGGCGATCTCGGCCGGGGCCACGATCGTGGACGGCGGGATCGAGTTCGACGGTCGGGATCTCCCCGCTCGACACCGACGCCATCGCGCGGTTCCTCGGCCAGGTCGGCGTCGCGGCCGACGGCGTCGCGATCACCAGCGTGTTCGCCCCGGTCTCGGCGCGGCACGAGCTGCTGGCCGCCGAGGTGGTCAAGCGTGAGCTCGGCGACGTGCACACCTCGCTCAGCCACGAGATCGGCTCGATCGGGCTGCTGGAGCGGGAGAACGCCACGATCCTGAACGGCGCCCTGGCCGGGGTGGCCCGTGACGTGGCCCGCGCGATGCGGGCCGCGCTCACCGCGCACGGCCTGCGGCCGGTGACGTTCTTCGCGCAGAACGACGGCACGCTGATGAGCCTGGACCAGGCCCTGCGGTATCCGGTGCTGACGATCGGGAGCGGCCCGGCCAACAGCGTCCGCGGCGCCGCGTTCCTCACCGGGATATCGGATTCGCTGGTGGTGGACGTGGGCGGAACCTCCACCGACCTCGGCGTGCTGACCCACGGCTTTCCGCGGGAGTCCGCGCGGGGCGCCCAGATCGGCGGCGTCCGGACCAACTTCCGGATGCCGGACCTGGTCACGATCGCCCTGGGCGGCGGCACGGTGATATCCGGCGACCCCGGCGATGTCCGCATCGGCCCGCGCAGCGTCGGTTACCTGCTGCCGCGCGAAGCCCTGGTCTTCGGCGGGACGACGGCCACGCTGACGGACAGCGCGGTAGCGGCCGGCCGGGCCGAGCTGGGCGAGGCCGGACCGCGCGGCGCGGAGCGGTTCGGCCGCCACCGGCGCCTGCTCACCGAGGCGCTGGCCCGGGCCGACGTCATGCTCGCCGAGGCGATCGACCGGGTGAAGACGTCCCGGGAGGACCGTCCGCTCATCGCCGTCGGCGGCGGCAGCATCCTCATTCCCGAACGGATACCGGGTGTCAGCCATATTGTCCGGCCGGAGCACTCCGACGCGGCCAACGCCGTCGGCGCCGCCATCGCGTCGGTCAGCGGCCAGGTCGACCGGATTTTCCACCCCGGCGCCGACGGCAGGCAGGCCGCCCTCGACGAGGCGCGGGGCGAGGCCCGCGAGCGGGCGGTCGCGGCGGGCGCGGACCCGGGAACGGTCCAGATCATCGAGGTCGAAGAGATCCCGCTGGCCTACCTGACCTCTCCCGCGGTCCGGATCAGGGTCAAGGCGGCCGGCACCCTGGGCGGCGCGCCGGAACACCATCTCCAGGCTCGCCCGGCCGTGAACAGCAGGACAACGGAGGCATCATGAAGCGCCATCGCGGGCGGCTGATCGCAGCCCCGGGTGGGCGCGCTCGTGTCGCGGGCGCTGCGGCAGCACGGGCTGTCCGCCGGCGAAGCCCGGGACCGGGCCGCCGCGGCCATGCGCAGCGTCCTGCTGTCCCCGGAACTGCTGCACCGTTACCCGGCGCAGCTGTCCGGCGGGCAGCTGCAGCGGGTGGCCATCGCGCTCGCCCTCGCGCTGCGCGCCGAGGTGCTGCTCGCCGACGAGCCGACCAGCGCGCTTGACGTGACCGTGCAGGCCGAGGTGCTCGAGCTCCTGCGCGAGCTGCGGGACGCCCGCGGGATGGCCATCTTGTTCGTCAGCCACGACCTGGCGGTGATCGCCGAGCTGTGCGACCGGGTGGCGATCATGCGCGCCGGGCACGTGGTCGAGCAGGGACCCACCGGGCGGGTCATCGCGGCGCCGCGGCACGATTACACCCGCGAGCTGCTCGCCTCCGTCCCCAAGCTAGGAGGGTAGGGCATGCCGGCCGAGGCCCTGCTGGCCGTCCAGGATCTGCGCGTGAACTTCGGCCCGGTGCGCGCGGTCGACGGGGTGTCCCTGGCCATCAGCCACGGGCCGTTCGGCCTGGCGCTGGTCGGGGAGAGCGGCTCGGGCAAGACGACGGTGGGCCGGGCGATACTGCGGCTGGTGCCTGCGGCCGGCGGCACGATCCGGTTCGACGGGCAGGACGTGCTGGGGCTGCGCGGGCGGCAGCTGCGGGACTACCGGCGCGCCGCGCAGATCGTGTTCCAGGACGCGGACAACAGCCTGGACCCGCGGATGCGCGTCGGGACGACCATCGGTGAGGTGCTCAAGGTCCACGGGATGGCCGCGCACGGGCCGGCGGACCCGGCCCTGACGGCACCGAGCGCCCGCGGTGGCCGGGTCGCGGCGCTGCTGTCGGAGGCCGCGCTGGACCCCGCGCTGGCCTCCCGGTACCCGCACCAGCTGTCCGGCGGTCAGCGGCAGCGGGTCGCGATCGCCCGCGCGCTGGCGGTATCCCCTCGCCTGCTCATCCTCGACGAGCCGACCAGCGCGCTCGACGTGACCGCGCAGGCGCGGATCCTCGCCCTGGTCCGGCGGCTCCGGCAGGAACGCGCCCTCTCCTGCCTGCTGATCACGCACAACCTGGCCATCGTGACCTCGCTGTGCGAGCAGCTGGTCGTGCTCTACCTGGGCCGGGTCGCGGAGACCGGGCCCGCGGCCGCCCTCCTGGCCCGGCCCGCGCACCCGTACACGCTGGCGCTGCGCTCGGCGGTGCCCGAGGTCGACGCAGCGGCCCGGCGATCCAGGATCGTCCTGCCCGGGGACCCCCCGCAGGCCGGCTCGCCGCCGCCAGGCTGCCCCTTCCATCCCCGCTGCCCGCTCGCCGTCGACCAGTGCCGGACGGCGGTGCCGGCCCTGCGCGCCGTGGCCCCCGGGCGGCAGGCGGCCTGCCACCGGGCCGGCGAGGTTCTCTCCGGCTTGCGGCCGCCGGCGCCGGGGCGCGACGCATGGCCCGTTCGGAAGTAAAGATAAAGAAGCCATAGCTCTGGACAATGCCGCCACAGGTGCCATCGCCTGTTCAGTCGCCGTCGCCTGGGGTGGACTTGACCTGACCATCGACTCCGGCCGGACGTGGAGGCACCAGAATGGCCAAGCCCGACCCAGGTACTGATGGCCTGCGGGACCAGCCTGCCAATGGCACGCGAATTGCGCTGCCGATAAAACTCCAGCGCCACCCCGTCGTCCTGGAGGAACAGGCGCAGCGGGCCGCCGACATTCAGCTGCGGATCGCGGACTGGATCACCGGTTTCGCGGGGTCGATGAACTTTGTCTACCTCCATGTCGCGCTGTTCGCGGTCTGGATGTTGTTCATCGAGAAAAGCCCGTGGCCGACGCTGACGCTGATCGTGTCGCTTGAAGCGATCTTCCTGTCCACGTTCGTCATGATCGGCCAGAACAGGCAGGCGGCATTCCAGCAGGCCAAGGCCGATCACGACTTCACCGAGCAGGAACTGGAGCTCAAAACCAACACCCAGCTGACCCGCGAGGTCCATCAGCTCACTACCGAGCTGCACCGGCGATTGATAGAGAACCGCGCCGGGTAGCGGTCCTGATGGCCGGCCAGCTCATAGCGGCTGAGCCCGGGCGAAGATCCCATGCCGTTCAGCGGCCCCACCCGGACCTCGGGTGCGGCCGCCCCGTGCGGCAGCCGCCGGGCGAGCAGCACCTGGCCGTGCGCCGCGACGGCCGGCGACCGTCAGGGCAATGTCATTGAGGGCCTGCTCGCGTCTCGCTGCTCAGAATCTGCGGCCGGCGGCGCAGCGCGGGGAACAGCGGGCCGGGACCTGGCTGGCGGGGAGCCAGGCGCGCCTTGCAGTCGACGGCGACCGCTCCGGCGGAGCTGACCAGGATGGGGTTGAGGTCGAGCTCGACGAGTTCGGGAACTTCCTCGGCGATGCGGGCGACCTGCTCGAGTACCGCCACGAGCGCCTGCCGGTCTGCTTTCGGCGCGCCTCGGTAGCCGTCAAGCAGCGGCACGGCCCGGAGCGAGGCGACCATGGCGTCGGCGGCACCGGGCTCGAGCGGCGGGACGGCAAAGGCGCGATCTTGCAGCAGGTCGGTCATGACGCCGCCGAGGCCGACCATCACGACCGGGCCGAACTCGGGATCGGCAGCGAGCCCGGCGATCGCCTCGACGCCCGACGGCGCCATCGGCTGGATCACCGCACCGCCCATCTGGGCGCCGAGCCGCGCCTGCATCGTCTGGTAGGCCGCGCGGACAGCCTCGGAGTCGGCCAGTCCCAGCGCGACGCCGCCGACGTCGGACTTGTGCACCACATCGCCAGACCGGGCCTTCAAGACCACGGGGAACCCGATCGCCTCGGCCGCCGCGGCGGCCTGCGCCGCGGTCGCCGCGCCGCGAGTCGGCAGCACGGGCAGGCCGCAGGCTGCCAGCAGGGCGGTCGCCTGATCGAGCTCGAGCCAGCCCCCGCCGGGGCTGCTGGCGAGCTTGGCCGCGATGATCTGGCTGATCGCCGACTGGTCGGACCGTTCTTCGGGCTCCTCCGCAGGCAGCAGCGGGCGCCGTCGCCACCGCGCGTAGGCACAGACATGCGCCAGGGCCGCCGCCGTCCGCTCCGGTGAGGGAATCTCCGCGACCTGCGCCGCGCCGCTGGGCACCAGTGCGGCGCCCGCCTCGACCGAGCAGGCCACGACCGGCTTGCCGGACCGCTGCGCGACGCGGGTGATGGTCTCCCGGACCTCCGCGGCCGAGATCGCCATGGTCTCGACGACGATGGTGATCACGGCGTCGATCCCGTCGTCGCCCAGGACGATATCCAGCGCCTGTTCAAGCATCGCCGCGGTGCCGTCGGCGGTGAGGTCGACCGGGTTGGCGGTCGCCGCGGCGGGGACGAGGACCTCACCGAGTGCGTGCTGTGTCGCCTCCCCGGGCTCCGGCACGCTCAGCCCGCCGCTCTCGCACGCGTCGGCGGCGAGGATAAGCGGGCCGCCGGAGTTCCCCACCAGCGCGACCCGGCGCCCGGCGGGCAGCGGCGCGGCCAGCAAGATGGCCGAGACGTCGAGCAGTTCCTCCAGCCGGTCGACCTTGATGACCCCCGCGCTGCGCAGCAGGGCGGCGACGGTCACTTCCGGGGTCGCCGCGGCTGCGGTGTGCGAGCGGGCGCCCCGGGCGCCGGCCGATGTCCGGCCCGCCTTCAGCGCCACGATGGGCTTGGCCCGGCCGACCCGCCGGGCGATGCGGGCGAACTTGCGCGGGTTGCCCAGCGACTCCAGGTACAGCGCGATCACCGAGGTCCGGTCGTCGTGCTCGAAGAAGCACAGCAGGTCGTTCGGGCTCACGTCGAGCTTGTTCCCGACCGACACGAAGGCCGACAGGCCCAGGCCCGCGGCGCGGGTCTGCTCTCCGAGCACGACCCCGACCGCGCCGGACTGCGAGACCAGGGCCAGCCGCCCGGGCAGCGGATCGAGCGAGGCAAAGGTGGCGTTCATCCGGACTTCCGGATCGGTGTTCGCCACACCCAGACAGTTCGGGCCGACGATCCGCATCCCGTGCCTGCGGGCCACGCTCAGCATCTCGGTCTCGACCGCGGCGCCCGAGCGGCCTGTCTCGCCGAAGCCCGCGGTAATGATGGTGACGGCGCGCACGCCAACCGAGGCGGCCTCGTCGATCACGGCGGGGACGGCTGATGCGGGAACGGCGACGATGGCCAGGTCGACCGGCTCGGGAACCGACAGCAGCGCCGGGAACGCGGGTACGCCACAGACCGCCCGGGCGGCCGGGTTAACCGGGTAGACGGTTCCCGAGAAGTCGCCGACGAGCAGGGACCGGACGACCTGATGCCCGACGTTGCCAGGGTGCCGTCCCGCTCCGACCACCGCGATCGAGCGTGGCCTGAGGATGGCCGCGACGCTGGCGACCTCCGCCATCGCCTCCCGCTGATCGCACGCCGCACGGTATGCCGGCGTCGGCCGCAGGTCGATCTCGACCCGCACCGTCGCCGGGCCGTTGCGCCGGGTGCAGCGCAGGCCGGTCGCGGCAAACAGCTCGAGCAGGGCCGTGTTCTGCGCCCTGACCTCGGTGGTGAAGCGCAGGATCCCCGTGGTCCGCGCGTACTCCGCCAGGCTCTCGAACAGCAAGGTTGTGACGCCGTGGCCCTGGCGGGCGCCGGCGACGACGAAGCTGGCCTCGGCGGCCGGCACCCGCATGTCGGGGCGGTCATAGCTGGCCAGCCCGACCAGCTCGTCCGACACCAGCGCTACGAAGGCCATCCGGACGTCGTAGTCCACCTGGCTGAACCGAGCAGCCGCCTCAGGGCTCAGAACCGGGCTAGCCAGCAGCACATGCTGGTGCGTGCCGGGCGAGGTGGCACCCCCCAATCCGACCAACGCCGGCGCTTCGGCCGGCCGGATCGGGCGGACCACAACCGCCTCGCCGTTCCTGAGCAGCCCGTCGAATTCCCACTCAGCGGGGTATCCAGCCGGTTCCGCATCGTCCGCGATAGCCATCGTCATCGCCTCCGGCATCAACCTCCTCGCCTCACCGCGATATCGTCAGGGCCCGAAGTCCTGAGATGCCTATGTCAGGGGTGTGCTGCCAGCCGCCGCGACGCTGCCATCGTGCGCACGTCACGAACCCCCCGCCAAGCGTCGTGCTCGCACCACGATGCCCGGCATCCGCGGGTGTCCTTACGCTGCGGTCACGACAGCTCGGAGGGATGCGCGCATGACACGACTGATCAACATCGACAACGGCGGCACGCTGACCGACTTCTGCCTCGTCGACGGCGGCGAGGTGCGCTACACCAAGACGCTGACCACGCCCTATGACCTGAGCCGGTGCTTGTTCGACGGCCTCACCAAGGTCTCCGAGCTGGCGTACTCCGAACCGCGGCTCGCGGCGCTGCTGCAGTCCACGGACTGCATCAGGTATTCCACTACCCAGGGCACCAACGCCCTCGTGCAGCGGGCCGGACCGCAGCTGGGCCTGCTGGTCACCGACCCGACGCTGGTCGAGGGCCTGGCGGCCACCCAGGCGCAGGAGGATCTGCTGGCGGCCCTGGTCGGCGACCGCTGGGGGCAGATCAGCCTCGGCGCCGACGACGAGACGCTGAGCCGCGAGCTGCTCGCGCGAGTCGGCGACCTGTCCGCGCGCGGGGCCAGGCGCCTGGTCATCGCGGTGAGCGGCGCGGACGGTTCGAGGGATGAGGCCCGGGTGAAGGGATTGCTGCTGCGGCTCTACCCCCGCCACCTGCTCGGCGCGGTCCCGCTGCTGTTCTCCTGGGAACTCGTCGCCGACCCCGACGACATCCGTCGCACCTGGTCGGGCCTGCTCAACGCATTCCTGCATCCAGCGATGGAGCGCTTCTTGTTCAACGCCGACCGGCGGCTGCGGGACGCCCGGGCCCGCCAGCCGCTGCGGATCTTCCGCAACGACGGCGCTTCGTCCCGCGTGTCGAAATCCGCTGCGCTGAAGACGTACAGCTCCGGGCCGCGGGGCGGGCTGGAGGGCACCCGCGCCCTGGCGGCCCATTACGCCCTGCGCCACCTGGTCATGCTCGACGTGGGCGGCACGACCACCGACATCGGCGTGGTCAGCGACGGCGCCATCCGCGTCGACCGGCGCGGGACGATCGAGCACGCGCCGAGCTCCCTGGAACTGGCCGCCATCACCAGCTACGGCGTGGGCGGCAGCTCGATCTTCCGCGTGGTCGACGGCAGCCTCACGGTAGGTCCGGACAGCGTGGGCGCGGCGCCGGGGCCGGCCTGCTTCGGGCTCGGCGGCGACCAGCCCACGATCACCGACGTGCTGCTGCTGGCCGGCTTGCTCGATCCGGCGACCTACCTCGGCGGCACGCTGCCCCTGTACCCCGACCGGAGCGCGAAGGTGATCGAGGACAAGATCGCCGGGCCGCTGGGAATCGAGCTCGATGACGCGCTGCGGCAGATGGAGGAGGCCCACGCCGAGGCGATCGCCCGCGCGCTGGCCGATGCCACCACCGTCACGGGCGACACCGTGCTGGCCGCGTTCGGCGGCGCCGGGCCGATGACCGTCTGCGGGGCCGCCCGCCGGGCCGGGGCCCGGCACGTGCTGATCCCCCGAACGGCCGCGGTGTTCAGCGCCTTCGGCATCGGGTTCTCCGACCTGGGCCAGCGCTACGAGCAGCCCCTTCCGGCGGTTGACGACGCGACGATCAAAGATGTCGCCGACCGGCTGCTCGCGCTCGGGGCGAGGGACATGTTCGCCGAGGGTGTCGACCCGGGCGCGTGCACGGCCCGGTTCAGGCTGACGGTCGAGCACGAGGATTCCGAACGGGTCATCGACCTCGACGCCCTGCACGATGCGACGAGCCACCTGGCCCCGGGCGACCGGGCATCCCTGGAGCTCGTGCTGATGGCGCCGCTCCCGCACGTCACGCTGGGCGAGGGCGGCGACGTCGGGGCATCCCCGGCGGAGGCCGAGGGGACGCGGGTGCTCCGCGATGGCCGCGGCGGGCCCGCTGAGACGCCCGTGTACGCACTGGCGAGCCAGCGCCCGGGAGCGCGCGGGTCCGGGCCGGCGGTAATCGAAGGCCCGTTCTTCACCATGCGGGTCCCCGCAGGCTGGCAGTTCGACACCACCGCCGCGGGTGACCTGCGGCTGACCGACGGGGGCATCTGATGCGCATCCCGATGACCGAGTACCTGGAGATCGACCTGGAAACCGAGCGGTGGCGGTGCCGGCGGTGCGCGCATGACCTCGGCCCGGCGCGCGGGAACTACAAGGAAGGCACGCTGGTCTACGACCGCGATCCGTCCGAGATCCACCGCCCGCTGATCGACCCCGGGCGCTACGAGTTCACCTTCGCGCCCGACCCGGCCTGGTGCCGGATCCTCGAGTTCTACTGCCCGGGCTGCGGTACCCAGATCGAGGCCGAGTACCTGCCGCCCGGCCATCCGCCGACCTACGACATGCAGATCGACGTCGACGCGCTCAAGGCGCAGTGGGCCGCGCGCCCGGCCGGCACGGTCATCCCGCTCGGCCGGGACGTCACCGCCGAGCCGCTGCGCGTCGACGGAGGGAGCGACCAGTGAAACGGATCTCCGTGGACATCGGCGGCACGTTCACCGACTGCTTCGTGGCCTGGGACGGCCGCTACATCCAGGCGAAGGCCCTGACCACGCACCACAACCTGTCCCAGGGCTTCAACGAGGCGCTGGATCATGCCTGCACCACACTGAGCTTGCAGCGGGACGACGTGCTGCGGGAGGTCGACTCGGTTCGCTACGCCACCACCCTGGGCACGAACGCGCTGATCGAGCGCCGGGGACCGCAGGTCGGCGTCGTCGTGACCGCCGGGTTCGAGGCGACGATCCCGCTGTCCCGCGGCCGCGGCTACGGGGAGGGCCTGGACGAGCTGGCCAAGAACGACATGTCCAGCGGCACCCGGCCGGACCCGCTGGTCCCGCAGACGCTGATCCGCTCGGTCGCCGAACGGGTCGATTACCGCGGCACCGTCTTGATGGAGCTCGGCCGGGAAGACGTCCGGCAGGCGCTGCGCGAGCTCATCGACGCCGGCGCCGAGGCGCTGGTGGTCTGCCTCATCAACGCGATCGAGAACCCCGCGCACGAACTGCGGGTGCAGGAGGTGTTCCTGTCCGAGTATCCGGCGCACCAGCTGGGCGCCATCCCGATGCTGCTCAGCCACCAGCTGTCCGGCCGCAAGGGCGAGTACGTGCGCGCCACCTCGGCCATCGTGGACGGCTTCCTGCACGCCACCATGTATCACGCGCTGTCGGATCTGGAGCAGAACCTGCGCGAGCACGGCTATCCCCGGCCGATGCTGATCATCCACAATTCCGGCGGCATGGCCCAGCTGAACTCGACCGACGCGCTGCAGACCATCCACTCCGGGCCGGTGGCCGGCATCTCGGCGAGCGAGCACCTGGCCGCCCAGGCGGGCCTGGGGAACGTGGTGGCCACCGACATGGGCGGCACCAGCTTCGACATCGGCCTGGTCCCGGCCGACGGGGTGAAGCACTACGACTTCATGCCTGTCATCGACCGGTGGCTGGTCAGCGTGCCGATGATCCACCTGGTCACCCTGGGCGCCGGGGGCGGATCGATCGCCAGCTACGACCGGCTGCACCAGTCGGTCAAGGTGGGCCCGCGCAGCGCCGGGTCGGATCCCGGGCCCGCCTGCTACGACCGCGGCGGCCTGCGGCCCACCGTCACCGACGCGGACCTGCTGCTCGGCTACCTCACGCCGGAACAATACGCCGGCGGCCAGATCAAGCTGAACCGCCAGCGGGCCGAGTTCGCCATCGACGAGGAATTCGGCGACCACCTGGACCTGGACCCCGTCGAGGTCGCCCGGCTGATCAAGGCCGAGGTGGACGAGCAGATGGCCAACGGGCTGGCCAAGGAACTCCGGGTCCGCGGCTACCTCCCGGCCGAGTTCACCATGCTGGCCTACGGCGGCAACGGCCCGCTGCACTGCTGCGGGATCGCCGCCCACCTCGGCATGGACAAGATCCTCGCGCCGCCCTACAGCTCGGTGTTCTCCGCGCTCGGCGCCGGCAACATGCCGCAGCTGCACATCCACGAGCGCTCGGTCCCGCTGATCCTGTTCGACGCCACCAGCCGGGCGATTTTCACCGACTTCGCGCGCTTCAACGCGGTCGCGGCCGAGCTTGAAGCCAAGGGCCGCGCCGACCTGCAGCGGCAGGGACTGCCGGCCGACACGGTCCGGCACCGGCTCGAACTGGACATGCGATACGGCAACCAGCTCGTGACAATGGCCGTCGTGGCCTCCAAGACGCGCCTGGAGAGCATCCGCGACGTCGTCGACCTGATGCGGCTGTTCTCCGACGACTACGGCCGCCGGTTCGGCGAAGGCAGCCAGTCTCCCGAGGCCGGCATCCGGGTCACCGCGCTGCGGGTCGCGTCCTTCGTCCAGGGCGAGACGATCGAGTTCGACGCCACCCCGCCGGACGGCCGGACCACGCCTGCGCAGCCGGCCGGGTCGCGGCGCTGCTTCTTCCCCCGCACTGAGGGCCCAGTGGAAACCGCCGTCTTCGACGAGAACGCGCTTGAGCCGGGGCTGGCCGTGCCCGGCCCGGCCGTCGTCACCACGCCCACCACCACCTACCTGGTCGAACCCGGCTGGCGGATCGAGACCGGCGCGCACGGCGCCATCTGGTTCCTGGCGAACTCGCCAGAAAAAAGGAGTATCAGCGATGACTGACACGGGCGCTGCGCAGTCCACGGCAGGCCAGTTCACGGCGCAGGAGCAGGAGTGGGTCGACGCCTTCCTCGCCGAGACGACCCTGTTCCTCGGACCCGACCCGCAGATCATGAACGACCACCGGATGGCGCCGAGGACGGCGGACGAGGACCGGCTGCTGTCCGGTCCGGTCGACGCGAACGACCTGGACCGGGTGCGCAAGCGGCTGGTGGCCGGCCTGGACGAGGCGTTCGAGATGATGGGGCAGACGGGCGCCGCCCCCGGCGCGAAGTGGGGCGACCTGACCAGCGCGGTCTACTCGGCGTCCGGCGACCTGATCCACATCAGCACCGGCGGGGTGCTGGCCTTCGCCTCGGTGCTGCACTACCCGGTGCGGTTCATCATCAAGTACTGGGTCAGCGACCCGACCGTCGGCGTGCACGACGGCGACGCGTTCATTCATAACGACGCCAGGTACGGGAACATCCATAACACCGACCAGAGCATGATCCTACCGGTGTTCTATGCGGGCGAGCTGATCGCCTGGGTGGCGACGATCATCCACGAGGGCGAGAACGGCGCCAAGGAGCCCGGCGGGATGCCGTCGAGCTCGGAGTCGGCCTATGACGACGGCATCCGGATGAGCCCGTTCAAGATCGTCGAGCAGGGCCGGATCCGGCGCGACCTGCTGACCTTCCTGCAGAACTCGGTGCGCGAGCCGAAGCTGCAATACCAGGACCTGAAGGTCAAGCTCTACGCGGCGCAGCGGATCAAGGACCGGCTGGTCGCCCTGGTCGAGGAGGTCGGCAGGGACACGTTCATCGCCTCGCTGCGCAAGTCGCTGGAGGACATCGAGGCCGAGGCGCGGCGGCGGATCGCCGAGCTGCCCGACGGCACCTTCCGGGTGAACTTCTTCTCCGACTCCACGCTGCGCGAAAACGTCCTGCTGAAGTACCCGTGCGCCCTTACGGTGAAGGGCGACGAGCTGACCATCGACTGGCGGGGGGCCGCGCCGCAGTTCCTCAACCGTGCCTTCAACGCCACCCTGGGCACCGCCAAATGCGGCCTGGGCCAGGCGCTGCTCGGGTTCTTCTGGCCAGATCTGCCCCGGGGGATCAGCGTGATGAACCCGATGGAGGTCCTGACCGACGAGGGAAGCTGCGTCAACCCCGGTCTTGACGCGCCGCTGGGCCAGAGCCTGCAGGGAGCCTTCAAGACCTTCGGGGTGGTGCAGGCGCTGTTCGCCAAGATGCAGTATTCCTGCCCGGAGAAGTACGGATCGGTGATCGCGCCCTGGTTCAACCAGATCAACACGTTCCTATTCGGCGGCGTCACCCAGCACGGCGAGTTCGTCGGCAACGTCTGCGCCGACCTGAACGGCATGGGCGGCGGGGCCCGCGCGCACCGCGACGGCGAGCACTCCATGGCGCCGTTCTTCGCCGCCATGGCCGACCTCGGCGAGCAGGAGATCATCGAGGACGACGTGCCGTTCCTCCAGCTGATCTCCAAGAAGATCAAGCGCGACGCGCAGGGCTTCGGCAAGCACCGCGGCGGCATGGGATACGAGATCGCGGTCGCGGCCCGGGGCACCCCGCTGTGGGGATTCGCCACGGTGTCCAGCGGCTCGAAGTTCCCGGCCGTCCCCGGCCTGTTCGGCGGATACGGATGCCCCGCCTATCCGCTGGCGAAGATCAAGGGAGTCAACGTCTTCGAGCAGATGAAGGAGGCGCCGGAGACCTGGTCCTTCGACTTCGAGACGCTGATGAACTCCCGGCCGTTCACCGGCGCCCGCTACTCCACCCACCACATGGGCATGGGCTTCGAGCTCGCCGACGAGGGCGAGGTGTACATGATCTGCCAGGGCGCCGGCGGCGGCTACGGCGACGTGCTCGAACGCGACCCGGAGGCGGTCATGGCCGACGTCGAGGCGGGCTACCTGTCCAGCGAGACGGCCCGTGAGATCTACTTCGTCATCCACGACCCCGCCACGCTGGCGGTGGACACCGCGGAGACCGAAGCCGTGCGGGCCGCCGAGCGCCAGGCGCGGCTGCGCCGGGGCAGGCCTTACGGCGAGTTCGTCAAGGGGTGGACGACCCCGGAACCGCCGGCGCACCTGCCCTACTACGGTTCGTGGGGCGATGACAACAGCGTCATCCGTGCCACCGCCTGGACGACGCACGGGCCGGTGCGAGTGGCGGCACCAGCCGGCCAGCTTCCGCAGATCTTCCTGCCCGACCCGAACGTCGTCGCCCTGGCCGCGCAGCAGGCCCGGATCGCCGAGCTGGAGACGCGCGTGAGCGAGCTTGAGGGTGCACCCGAGACGCGCCTGGGCGAGCCGGAGGGCTCATGAGCCGCCTGCTCGCCAGCCTGGACGCGCCGCCCTCGGGACGCGCCCGCCCCGTCTGGTTCGACGCGGCGGCCTACGGCCGGGCCAGGCTGCTCGGCGGCGGCGGCGTGCCGTGGGCTTCGCCGGCCGAGCTGAGCTCGTTCTTCGCCAAGATCGGCGCAATGTTCCGCTCCGACGCGATCCTGGTCGACCTCGCGGACATGTTCGCCCAGCGGGCCGCCGCCGACCAGCAGCTCCGCGCCGCGATGGCGGCACGCAGCCGGCCTGGTTATGCCCTGCGGACGCTGCTCGCCGACGAGCAGGCCCGCGCCACCGCAGCCGAAGCGGTCCGGGTCCTGGCCGCCACGAGCGGGCCCGTCCCGCTGGTCCTGACCGTACCCACGCCCGGCCGGTGGCTGGTGGCGGCCGCGCAGCAGGCTCAGCGGGACGGGTCAGAGCCGGGGCCGCCGGACGCCGGCCAGGCGGAGACCGCCGCGATCTACAGCGCCGACTTCCTGCGGATCTTCGCCGGCACCGGCGTCGACGGCCTGCTCCTCGATGAGGGCCGGGTGCCCGCCGGCGAACTGATCCACCCCGAGGCATACCAGCCGGTGCTCAACGTCGCCGATTACTACGAGTGGCCGGTGCTCATCCAGACCGACGCCGCCGCGGCCTGGCCGCACGGTCCTGTCCCCGGCATCGCCGTCTGGCTCGGCTCGGCCGGGCCAGACGAGCCATCCGGTTGCTGGGGCATAGTGGCAAGCCCGGACTTCTGGGATGGCGTAACCCCGCCGGCGGAGGCCGACCTCGTGCTCACCCCCGTCCCGGCCGAGGCTGACCCGGAAGCCGTGATGAAGCGTGTCCGTGCCCTGAGATGCTAGCCGTGCCGCACTATCCGTGAATCCGAGGGTGACGTACCATCCGTCGATGGACAGGTCGAGCCCGTCCGCTGCCGAAAGCGCCTCGGCGGTCTCCGCCGCGCTTGATCCGCGCGCCGCCGAGATGTCCGCGGACATTTATGGCCTGATCGTCCGGGATATACCGCAGTTGCGCAGCGACAAGCGGGTGCTGGCGCTGCTGGAATCCAGCGTCGCGGAAAACGTGGCCACCGTGCTGCACATTTTGCAGCACGGCATCGACCTGGAGAAGGTGCGCGCCCCGGCGGCGGCGGAGGAATACGCCCGCCGGCTGGCGCAGCGCGGCGTCCCCATCGCCGCGCTGCTGCGCGCCTACCGCATCGGGTCAGCCCGATTCGAGGACTGGTGCCTGCAGGAGCTCGGACGGCAGACCGACAACGCGTCAATCGTCAGCGCAGCCGGGCTGCGCATCGCCCGAATCCTGGCTTCTTACATCGACCAGGTGTCAGAAGAGCTGGTGTCCGCCTATGAATCGGAGAAGGAGAACTGGCTCAGGAACCAGAGCGCGGCCCGCGCGGCGCGGGTCCGGGCCCTGCTGAGAGACGAGCAGGTGGACGTGAGTTCCTCCGAGGCCATCCTCGGCTACCGGCTCAGGCAGCATCACGTCGGCGTGGTGACCTGGATCACCGGGGCGCCTGGAGGGGGCGATGCGCTCGGGCGGCTGGAACATGTGACGGCCGAGGTGGCGGCCCAAGCCCACTGCGAGGGGAGGCCGATATTCATCCCGCAGGACGAATTCTCCGCGTGGGCCTGGCTGCCCCTCGGCGCCCGGCGCGATATCGCCCTCCCCGGGCTCGGTGTCGAGGGCATCAGTGCCGCAGACAAGATCCGGTTCGCTTTCGGCGAGCCCGCGCCGGGGTTGCCGGGTTTCCGCCGCACCCATCAGCAGGCGCTGAGCGCCCATGCGGTCGCGCTGGCGGCCGGACCGTCAGGCCCGCTCGTGACCAGCTTCGGCGAGGTCGCGCCGCTGGCCCTGATGTCAGGCTCGATCGAGTTGCTGCGGGCCTGGGTCACCGAGACGCTGGGGGCGCTGGCGGATGACGACGAGCACAACGCCCGGCTGCGCGACACACTGCGGGTCTTCCTGCAGGAGAACGGCAGCTACAAGACGACGGCCGAACGTCTCATGCTGCACAAGAACACGGTCCAGTACCGGGTGCGCAAGGCCGAGGAGACCCTGCGGCGTCCCGTCGCCCAGGACCGCCTGCACATCGAGCTGGCCCTGCTGGCCAGCCACTGGCTGGGCGAGGCGGTGCTGCGGCCGGCCGGCGAGCGCGATGTCCCTGGTTAGTCGATCTCTACGTCGAAGTCCCAGGACACGATCGGCTTGGCGGCCACGGGTGACCAGCGCAGGGCGCCGGCACCGGTCGGCAGCACGTCCTTGACGATCAGGGTCACCTTCTGACCGGGGGGATATCGGCGGGCAGGGCGCCCCCGCCCGCGACCGTCACCGACGGCCGGTGCAGGTTGCCCTGCTCATCGAGGATGGTGAAGGCGGCCTGGCGGAGCGGCACCACGCCGGACGCGTGCACGAAGGTGATCGTGAATGTGCACGGGGTCGTCGCGGGCACCGGGAACTGGCCTGCTCCGGGCACCTGGGGTCCGACGGCGGTCGCGAGCACCTGTCCGCGGGCAAGCTGGACACGGACCGAGTCGCCTTCGATCGCCAGCCACGGATGCGCGGCGCTGGCCCGGACCACCCGGCCGACGGACACGGTGGGCGTGGGCAGCCAGCTGGGCAGGCCGCCGTACCGCGCCGGCTGGCTGCGTGGCAGCACGAGGTACACACTGGCCGCCACCGCCACCGCCATCGCCACGAGGCCGGCCAGGATCAGCCGCCGGGCCCTCGAGCCCCGCGAAGTCCGCATGCCGAGACGTGCGACCGCGCGTGCGCCGGGTCCGCTGACCCGGCGCACACGCGGCTGCGGCGCTGTTCTCACAGCACAGCCATTCTCACCCGCCGCCGGTTCCGAACCCGCGCACGTTGGTGAACACGTCCGCCCCGAAGGGCGCGAGGCCCGGCTGAGCCGCGTAGCCGAGGTGGCCGCGCCGGTCCAGGCCCGGCGCGGCGCTCCCCACGCTGAACAGGTCCTCCATCGTGCGCAGCCAGCTGTAATGGTTGTACAAGACGTTGCTGACCGAACCCGGCTTGATGAACGGGCTGATCAGCACGCTGCCGGTGTCACCGCCGCCGTTGGTCGAGTCACCGAAGTCGAACAGCGGGTCGGTCGTCGCCGTACGTGCCCCTAGCGTGATCCCGCTGACCGCGCCGGTCGTGGCGAGCGGGTGCCCGGCCGAGTCGACGAGGGTGAACGACCCGGTGTCGACGAAGCCGCCGCTCTGGCTCGGGGCCGTCGCCGGCACGAAGCTGTCCGTCACCGGTCCGACGAAAGCCCCGGCGGGGATGCCGGTGCCGGTCACCGGGCGGCCCTTGTCGGTGGCCACGACCGCGTTGTCCGCGATCGTCGAGACGCCGGCCGCGGCGGTCGCCGTGGCGTCGGTCCGTGCGCCCGGCACGGGGTTGCCGCCGCCGAGCAGGCAGGTGCCGGCCGGCTTGGCCGGAACCGTCTGCGCGACGCAGTTGGCCGGGCGGTCGACGAACGCGTTGTCGCCGGGACCGGGGTACAGCGCCTGCCCGTTGGCGCCCCGCAGCAGCGGCGTATTGGGGCCGGCGGGCTCGAAGTGGACGCCGCGGCCGAATAGTGTTTCGCCCGCGGTGTCCGAGGCGACCGAGGTCTGCCCGTTCGGCGGGACGATCGTCGAGTTGGCGAAGCTGTTGCCGGTGTAAGTGAACGGCGGGAACGCCTCGTCGAAGGTGACGTCGATCAGGCCGCCGTCCTTGAACGCCGGGGACGCCTCGATCTCGGGGATGACGTGCTCGAGGAACAGGTCCGAGGCGGTCAGGCCGCCGGTGAAGTTCACCGGCGGGTTCGGCGTATTCGGGTCGGAGAAGCCGCCGGACAGGTTGTTGCCGTGGCAGACCGCGTCATGCGCGTCGCTGCAGTTGTTCGGCGAGATCCAGCTGAAGGCCGGCGTCGCCGACTCGCTCTGCAGATCGTGGTAGAGCCCGTTGGACGGGCTGAACAGGTTGGCGACACGGGTCGCGCAGTCACCGGAGTTCAGCATCGAGGCGAACCACGGGAACGGGAAGTGCTTCGGCACGTACTGGTCGGTCGCGTTGGCGCTGCCCGGGTTCACGTCGGTGGTGCTGCCGGTCGCGCCGGGTGAGCTGTACGGCGCGCCGCAGAACTGCGCGCCCGCGCTGTGCGCCGGGCCGCTCGCGTCGGCGTTGCCGAGATCCTGCGCGTACCCCTTCCAGCTGACCTTGGCCGCGTCGAACTGGTTGAACAAGGTCTGCACCGATGACGGGTACACGCACCCGTTCGTTCCGGGGGCCGCGTTCGTGCCCGCGGCGGACACGAACTGGCCGTAGTTGGGATTCCGGTGCAGCGAGCCGGACAGGTCGATGCTGCCGGAGGACGTGTCGTAGAACGGGCAGTCGGCCTGGAGGTCCTGCTGGGTGGCCTGGCCGCTGACCATCGAGGTGTAGTTGTCCAGGGAGAAGTGCCCGGTCCCGTAGTAGTTCTTAAGCAGGACACCCTGGGCGGGCAGCGTCTTCCACAGGTAGGTGTTGTTGTTGAGCCCGGTGAACGTGGCGTCGAAGGACTTGTTCTCGAGGATGATCAGCCAGACGTGCTTGACCTTGCCCGGCTTGATCCCGAGGCCGTCCGGACCGTGCCCGGCAGCGGAACTGCCGCCTGCGGTGGAAGCGCCGGAGGTCACCGCTGGCACGCCCAGCATGGCGGCTGCCAGCGCGCAGGCCCCGGCGGCCTTGCCGGCCTTCCGGGGCAGCGCTGACCTGAAGATAGAAGTCATGGATGCTGGAATAACAGCCCGAGGCCAACAAATAGTAAACAGGAAGCAGAACCTGGGCGAACACGTCCGCGCAAGAACTAAGAAACCGCCGCGCACCCACTTGTCACCACCTCTTAACGGCACGGCTTCGGGCTTGTAACTCCATCACGCGCCCACGTGCGAAACGCTCCGGGGAGCCCGGCAACCGCGGAGACCGGGAAACGACGATGGGAGTCGGCATGACCTTCCGCACGCTCGGCGGCCGCCGTTTCACCACCGCGCTGGTCGCGGTCGCCGCCGTCGCGGCCGCAGCGGCTGCGGCCGTTCTCCCCGCTGGGGCCGCATCCGGAGCCGGGCCGGCCTCGCCCGGGCCGGGTCATGGCCCGCAGAGGTACACGATCGGCCTGTTCGGCGACATGCCGTACGGCGCGCTCGGTCGTTCGCAGTACCCGAACCTGCTCGCCGACATCAACCACAGCCATGTCGCCTTCTCGGTCTTCGACGGCGACCTGCAGGCCGGCGGCGACGGTCCCTGCAACGACAGCCTCTACACCACCGCGCGCGCGAACTTCAGCACGCTCAGCCGGCCGCTGATCTGGCTGCCGGGCGACAACGACTGGACCGATTGCTGGGGCCGCTACGGCTCGGCCCAGGCGCCGTATCACGACCCGATCGAGCGGCTGAACCATGAGCGCCAGCTCTTCGACCCGACATCCCAGAGCCTCGGCGGGAAAACCCTCACGCTCACGCGCGAGTCGAGCGAGGGCGGCCAGTATGCGCTCTACTCGGAAAACGTCCGCTGGGTCTACGGGCCCGTGGTCTACATCGGGCTGAACGTCCAGGGCTCGAACGACAACTACCCCTACCCAGAAACCGACGCCGAGAGCGGCGCTGTCGTTGTCCGCAGCGACGCGGAGATCCAGCGCCAGCGGGACGAGGAGATCGCACGTAAGGCGGCTGATCTCCACTGGCTCGGCGAGGGCTACGCCTACGCCAGGCAGATCGGCGCGAAGGGCATCCTGATCGACTGGCAGGCTGACCCGAATTTTAATAACGAGCAGCACCTGGCAAATCCGCACGACTGGGACGCGTTCCCGGACTACGTCAACGCGCTCCGCACCGACACGATGGGCTTTCCCGGCCAGGTCGTGCTGGTGCACGGCGACTCGCACTACTTCAAGATCGACAAGCCGATCAACCTGCCGAGCGGCGGCGTGCTCGCGAACTTCACGCGCGTCGAGACCTTCGGCGCCCGCCAGACCCACTGGGTGAGCGCCACGATCAACCCGGACGACCCCAATCTGTTCGAGTTCGAGCCGCGCATCGTCCCGGCCAACGTCGGATAGGCATCCCCGTACGGCATCCCGCCTCCCGGCCGTTCGGGATGATCCCGGGCCGTACCTGGCCAAGGTGGCCAGGTACCGGCTCAGGGATCCCTCAGCCGGTCGGCGAAGGGAAATGAACGCACGACATCCCGAAGGATTCGGTCGCGGTCAGGCACACCGCCGACAGCCCGGAGAACACCCGGTGCACCCCGAAGCTCCAGAAGTACACGCCCCGGCCGAGGGTGAACGTCTGGCTGGCGATGGTCACGCCGCCCGGGTTCTGCGCGGTGAAGACGATCACCCGCCACGTCTTGGTCGTCGTGACGTTGTACTGGACGAACTCCACGACCGTGCCGATGCACACGCTCGTGCCGTCGCCCGCGTACCGCCACCACAGGTGGCCGCCCTGGGTCCGGGCCGGGTTGGTGATGAAGCCCTGCGCGGGGAAGACCGCCGGGGTGACGCCCCGGCAGCCGGCCGTGACGGTCTGGGCCGCCAGGGTGGCCGCCTGGCGGGCGGCCGGCGGAGCAGACGGCTTGGCGGTGACGTAGCTCACGCCCGGCGCGAGCAGGGCCACTCCTCCGGTGATAAGCGCGGCCGCTAGCCACGTGCGCGACAGCCGCCCGATACGCGGTGCCTGCCTGATACTGGTATGCGAAACTCGCCTCACGCCTGGGTCTCCTTCTGGTCATACGCGAAGGTTTCCGGCGCCCGGGCGATTCACTCACCCATCAGAACGATCACAGCAGCAATATGGTTCACCACGTGGCGTAACCGGGCCTGCCGGGCGGCCAGGCGCTAAGCTCAGCCCTCATGCCGAGGATGCTGGTCGTCCACCACACGCCGTCGCCCGCCCTGCAGGCGATGTTCGAGGCTGCGGTCAGCGGAGCGCGGACCGACGAGATCACCGGCGTCGAGGTGGTCATCAGGCCCGCCCTGACCGCCGCGGCCGCCGACGTGCTCGAAGCCGACGGCTACCTGCTCGGCACGCCCGCCAACATCGGGTACATGTCCGGGGCGCTCAAGCACTTCTTCGACGGCATCTACTACCCGTGCCTGGAGGCGACCAGGCGGCGGCCCTACGGCCTGTACGTACACGGCGGCAGCGACACCGGGGGAGCGGTGCGCGCGGTGGAGTCGATCACCGCCGGCCTGCAGTGGCGCCCGGTCCGGCCGCCGGTCACCGTCACCGGGCCGCCGGGTAAGGCCGACCTGGAGGCGTGCTGGGAGCTTGGCGCCCTACTGGCGGCAGAGCTCGCGGGCTGATCGCCGGCCTCGTCGAACCCGGCGGCGAGTTCGTCCGGGGCGCGCATCCGCCACGCGTCGGTCACCAGCTCGGCCAGCCGCCCGGCGTCCACCTCCGCCAGCCGCAGCAGCACAAGCGGCCAGCCGTCATACCCCGGCGCGGTGAAGAACACCCCGGGCTCGCCCAGCAGCAGCGCCTGCTTCTCCGCCTCGTCGCCGACGTACAGCACCGCGATGTCGGTCCTGATCACCCGCGGCTGGCCCGGCCTGCGCTCGGGATAGGACCAGACGAACCCCTTGCCGCCCACCCGGAAGTCGAAGCCGTCGGAGTCGATCTCCTCCACGTGCGGCAACGCCAGCGCCAGGCGCCGTACGTCGTCGGCGTCAGCCATCGAGCGTCCTCCCGTCTCGCGCTCACCACATGCGCACAGGCTAGGCGCCCCGCCGCCGGCCGCGCCACTGTGGGACGCTTCCTGGCCTCGGACCTTGCCCAGACGCCCGCATCTCCGCGGAAACGCCCCGGGATTAAGGTGCCCTTCCCGGCGCCGTTTCCTGAGCGGAAACGATTTTCCGCTCAGGAAACGGCGGCAAGAACCACACTGTGCTCCGGGCGGTCTCCCATCACATAACCCCGTCCGGCCGTGAATACTGGACGGGTGAGCCCGCGGGTTGTGCGTTACAGCGAGCGGCCAGGACTGTGGGAGAGCATCGGCGACCTGTTCGCGGAGGTCTGGCCCGAGTACAACATGCACGGCCAGACACTCAACTACTACTGGGGGCAGCTGTACGACGTCTTCCCCGACTGGCAGTTCGTCCTCTACGACCCCGAGGAGGACACGGTCCTGGCCGAGGGGCACACCATCCCGGTCGCCTGGGACGGCACCGATGCAGGCCTGGGGCCGGGCATCGACGAGATGATCACCGCCGGCTTCGCACTGCGTGCCGCCCGCGGCCAGCCCACCGCGGTGTGCGCGCTGGCCGCCGAGATCCCGCCGCGCAACCAGGGCATGCACCTGTCCGGCGTGCTGCTGCGGGCGATGGCGGGCCTGGCGCGCGAGGCCGGACTGGATCACCTGATCGCACCGGTCCGTCCGAGCCGCAAGGACCGTTATCCCCTCGTCCCCATCGAGCGTTACGTTCACTGGACCCGTCCCGACGGATCGCCGTTCGACCCCTGGATCCGGATGCACACCCAGCTGGGCGCCCGGATCGGCCCGGCGATCCCGCGCTCGCTGAACATCACGGGCACCGTGGCCGAGTGGGAGGCGTGGACGGGACTGCCGTTCCCGGAATCCGGTGACTATGTCTTTCGGGCGGGCCTCACGACCGTCCGCATCGACCGCGGCAACGACCTCGGCGAGTACTGGGAACCGAACGTCTGGATCATCCACCCGCCCACCCGGGGCGCAGGCCCCTGACCCGGCGTCACATGACCCGGCGTCACACCGGCCGGCCGAGGAACCCGGCGAGGCGGTCCACGGCGGGCGCGTCCGGCGGGACGGGGACCTCGGCGCCGAACGGGACCGCGGGACCCTGCGGCCGTTCGGTGAGCGCCCGCCTGGCCCCGGCCAGAGCTCGCTCGGCCACGTCGTCGGGGAAATCCGCCGGGGCGCCACGCCAACTCTGATGAGCCGCCCGAGTTCGCTGCCCCCGTGACCGAGGAGCAGCCGACCATGGCGCCGTCAGACATCGACCACGACTCACGGGAGGGATACGGCGCCAACAAGGTGGCCGCGGAACACGTCCTGCTCGACTCCGGGATGGCGGTCAGCGTCTTGCGGCCCTCGCGCATACATGGCGCCGGGGGCACCCGGCCGCGCGAGTGGGTGTTCGTCAGGCGCGTGCTCGACGGCCGGCGGCACCTGCTGCTCGCGCGGGGCGGCCGCGGGACCAACCACCCGACCGCGGCGGTCAACCTGGCGGCGCTCATCGAGTTCTGCGCGGCCCGCCCGGCGACCCGCATCCTGAACAGCGCTGACCCCGACGCGCCGGACGGTCTCACGATCTCCCGGGTCGTCGCCGCGCACCTGGGGCACAGGTGGGACGAGGTCCTTCTCGACGCGACCGCCCCCGGGGACCTCGGCGACCACCCGTGGAACACGCTGCCGCCCTTCGTCCTCGACACCTCCGCGGCGGAGCGGCTCGGTTTCGTCCCTGCGGGCAGCTACGCGGAAACGGTCAGGGCCGAGGTCGACTGGCTCGCCGAGGCGGCGCGCCCTGGCGGCCCGGCCGCAGCGCTGCCGCCGCCAGACGACCCGTACTTCCGGTCCTTCTTCGACTACGCCCGAGAGGACGCGTGGCTGGACGGGCACTCCCCGAGTGAGGAGTCAGGAGGTACCGGACGTTTTTCGCGGTCTCGGTCTGTATCAAGGTACTCACTGGCGGCTCCTTTCAAGTGGAGTAAAAAGCAGGTGGCCGCGGGATCGGGGGGCCAGGATGACCACGCTGACGCCAGGCCGGGTCCGGCCGGGTCCCGGACCGAACGCGGATGACCGGGCCCCGGAGCCGCCGCGCCTGCCCGTCCGGGTGGGCGGCTGGCTGAAGGGGGATAGCGACTCCCGCATCTGGCTGCGCCGCAAGGCCGTCGCGGCCTGGATGAACATGCTGATCGCGGGCGCCGTGGCGGTCACCGTGGTGACCGCCGGGGTCATGGCGGGCGCGCCGTGGCCCGAGCCGGGGACCTGGGGCATCAGCGCGCTCAAGCTGTTCACCCTGTGGTGCCTGGCGTTCCTGCCCGGATGGCTGTACGTCCGTTTCCTGGACCTGCGGGCCAGGGCGCTGTGGAGCGAGTACGTGCTCAACCTGCACCGGCTGGGCTGGGACCTGCCGTGGCACCTGCCCATGCCCCCGGTGGCGTCGGCCTTCTACGGCCCGTGGGAGCAGGGACCGCACGGCCGCCCGGCCGACAACATCTACCGGCAGAAGTTCGAGGCCTACTACGGGCGGCAGATTACCAACGCCGCCGACGGCCGCCCGGACGAGAACTACAGGGTCAGCAGCGAGTCCCTGTTCCCGGTCTTCCTGGCGACCGCGGTGCTCGCCGCCGGCTGGGCCGCGGTGCTCTGGGACACCCGGTTCGTCACCGCCCCGTCGGGCGCGTGGGATGTGCTGAAATACGGGTTCCTCGGCTCTTACGCGTTCGTGACCAGCATGCTCATCCGGCGCTTCTTCCAGAGCGACCTGCGCCCCAGCGCCTACGCCACGGCGGTGTTCCGGATCGCGCTGGTCCTGCTGATCGTCACCGTCCTGCACCAGGTGCTGGGCGGCACCGTCGCGGTCGCCGGCCGCGCCGAGCTGGCCGTCGCCTTCGTCGTCGGCTTCTTCCCCCTCGTCGGCCTGCAGGCCCTGCAGCGGGTGACGTCCAGGGTTCTCCGCCGGTTCGTCCCGCCGGTCACGTCGGACTACCCGCTCGACCAGCTCGACGGGTTCAACCTGTGGTACGAGGCACGGCTTACCGAAGAGGGCGTCGAGGACATGCAGAACCTCACCACGATGAACCTGGTCGACGTGATCCTGCATACCCGGGTCCCGCCCGGCCGCCTGGTGGACTGGACCGACCAGGCGTTCCTGCTGATTCACCTGGAGCGAGTCGACCGTGGCGAGCTGAACCGGCTGCGGCAGGCGGACCAGCCCGCGGCGGCCGGGCGGACGGCGATATCAGGCGCGCAGGCCAGGCTGAACCTGCGGCGCGTCGGCATCCGCACCGCGACCGACCTGCTCAAGGCGTTCTCGACCGAGCAGGACCAGCCGCCGCGGCGCACCTTCCGGCTGCCCGACGGCCTGGCGCCGCCGCTGCCGGCCGACCAGCTCCGGCTGCTGGTCGCCGTCCTGGCCGCCGAGCCCGGCCTGGCGCCGGTCTGGAACTGGCAGCGTAACGGGGTCCCGACGCACTAGCGCGGTGCCGGTAACCGCAGCGGCCAGGGGACGAAGCCGCTGGTGCGGCGGATGTAGACCGGCGAGATCACCAGCAGCAGGCCCAGCCAGTGCGAGTTGTCCTCGCCCTGGCCGCGGTTGCGCAGGTGGATCCGCATCGCGTAGCCGAACGTCAACTGCGGGCCCGCTGTCGATGGTGGTGGACCGGTACGACGCAGCGGATGGCATGCAAGAGGTCAGGGGTTCGAATCCCCTAAGCTCCACAAGGTCAGAGGCCTGCTGGATCCCGGTCATGATCATCGGGGAGCAAGTAGGGGAGCAAGCCGCGAGCTATCCTGGTTTTCATGGGTGGTCACGCTGCCGCCGCCCGGCGACGCGGGCGCAACGAAGGATCGATTTACAAGGACGAGGCCAAGGGCCGCTGGTACGGCGCGGTCTCTGTCGGCTACGGCCCGGACGGGAAGACGTGGCGGCGGCACAAGGTCTCCGGCCGCACCAGGGCCGAGGTCGCGGAGAAGCTCAAGCAGCTCCAGGCCGAGCAGGACTCCGGCGTGCAGCCCGAGCATGCGTACACGGTCCAGCGGGCCGTAAACGACTGGCTTTCCGAGGGCCTGGACGGCCGGTCGGCCAGGACGGTGACGCTCAACCGCCACATCCTCAAGCCGGTCACAGCGGTCATCGGCGGCATCGAGCTGCGGATGCTGACCGCGCACGATGTACGGCGCGCCCTGGTCCATCTGGCGGTGGGCAGTTCCAGCCGGACGGTGACGATCGCGCACAACGCGCTGACCCGGGCCATCCGCCACGCCGAGGCCAATCGTCACGTGGTGCACAACGTCGCCGCGCTCGTCGATACCCCGAAAGGCCAGTCCGGCAGGCCGAGCAAGGCGCTGACCGCCGACCAGGCCGCCGCCGTTCTGATGGCTGCGGAGGGGTCCAGGCTCGGTGCCTACATTGTGCTGTGCCTGATGACCGGTATCCGTACCGAGGAGGCCCGGGCGCTTCGCTGGGATCACGTGGACCTTGACGCCGGGAGCATCGCGGTGTGGCGGTCCGTGCGCCTCGGCGGTGACACCAAGACCACCAAGTCGCGCCGGACCCTCGGGCTGCCCCAGGCGGTCGTGGAGGCGCTGCGGGAGCATCGCATGCGGCAGTACGAGGAGAAGGCAGCCGCGGGGGAACTGTGGAGGGATCACGGCCTGGTCTTCACGACCACGGTCGGCACGCCGCTGGATGCGGCCAACGTCCGGCGGTATTTCAGGGGTATCTGCAAGGCGGCCGGCATCGGGGAGGGCTGGGCTCCCCGGGAGCTGCGGCATAGCTTCGTCAGCCTGCTATCGGCCTCGGGCGTGCCGGTGGAGGAGATTGCGCGGCTAGTCGGCCACTCGAGTTCGCGCACGACCGAGGTCATCTATCGGCTGGAACTCCGCCCGGTCCTGGTCAAGGGGGCCGAGGTCATGGATCAGATCTTCGAATGAATAGCAGCAGAAAGCTATGTCACGTAGGTGCCCCGCCCGTGGACAGTGACAATCAGGCCGCGCTCGCGGAGCAGCACCGCGGCGCGCCGCACAGTGTCGTAGGCCACCCCGCAGTCGCGGGCTAGCTCGCGTTCGGGAGGCAAACGGGAGCCCGGCTTGAGTTCTCCCGACTTGATGCGCGAATCGATCCAGTCGGCGACCCGTACGTAAGTACCCCTACCGTGGGTCGTAACGACCGTGCTTCGCTCATTCCCTTGGGCGGCCTGACGACATAGGTGCCCTTGCCGGGCAGCGTCACCACGAGGCCGCGGTCGCGCAGTTCCAGCACGGCGCGTCGAGCCGTGCCGATCGCTACGGCGTACTCGGCGGCCAGGTCCCGCTCGGCTGGCAGCCTAGCCTCCGCAGGCAGGTCTCCCGCCGCGATCCGTGCCGCGATGTGGTCGGCTACGCGCATGTAGACGTAAGCGGGGCCGCCCGCGTCCGGGTCCCACTGCGGTATGCCTGCCACCCAATGCAACATAGAGTGCTCCTGACCTGCAAGGATACACAGGACGCGTTATAGAGCTGTATGGAGCGGCATGTAGCGGCGTATAGTTAGGACTCCCCGGCAGGGCCGTCAGTGCCGAAAAGGACTCGTTCCCCGGCCCTGCTGGGGGTCTTGCAGGTAGCCGAACTGTAAGTGCGGCACGGCTCCCTGCCGTGGAGCGGGGAGCCGCCGCGCGCCCCCTTGCATGCCCCGTGCTGGAGCTGACCGAAGGGAGAACCCCGTGCAGGCCGCGCCGATGAACGATCTAGACGCTGACTACACCCCGCGCTACATCTGGCTTGCGAAGCTGCTGCGGGGATGGATCGAAGACGGCACCTACCCGCCCGGCTCGCTGCTGCCATCGTCTGCGCGGCTGGCCGCAGTACACAGCGTGTCAAGGGCGACGGCCCTTCACGCGCTC
>WNGR01000465.1_pt1 | contig 53675 bp, 49 predicted proteins | sample 5407581 | NCBI WGS metagenome assembly WNGR01 (sample SAMN13153383, study PRJNA577476) | soil metagenome | isolation source: 80 cm soil or saprolite under Garry oak tree replicate 2 | place: USA:California | collected 2016-06-15 | reverse complement strand
GTCCCGCTCAAAGTCAGCGCCAAGGACTTCAAGAGCGACCAGGAGGTGCGCTGGTGCCCCGGCTGCGGGGACTACGCGATCCTCTCAGCGGTGCAGGGGTTCATGCCGTCGCTTGGCATCGCCCGCGAGCGGATCGTGTTCGTCTCCGGTATCGGCTGCTCCTCGCGCTTCCCGTACTACATGAACACCTACGGGATGCACTCGATCCACGGCCGTGCCCCGGCGATCGCGACCGGGCTGTCCACCAGCAGGCCCGACCTGTCGGTATGGGTCGTCACCGGTGACGGCGACGCCCTGTCGATCGGCGGCAACCACCTGATCCACGCCTTACGGCGCAACGTCAACCTCAAGATCCTGCTGTTCAACAACCAGATCTACGGGCTCACCAAGGGCCAGTACTCCCCCACCAGCGAGCTGGGCAAGATCACCAAGTCGACCCCGATGGGCTCGCTGGACCGGCCCTTCAACCCGGTGAGCGTCGCGCTTGGCGCCGAGGCGACCTTCGTGGCCCGCTCGATCGACTCCGACCGCAAGCACCTCACCGAGGTGCTCAGCGCCGCCGCCGCCCACCAGGGCACCGCGTTCGTAGAGATCTACCAGAACTGCAACATCTTCAACGACGGCGCGTTCGACCTGCTCAAAGAAGCCGACACGCGGGACGCCAACCAGATCCGCCTGCGCCACGGCGAGCCGATCCGCTTCGGCAAGGACCTGGAGCGCGGCCTCCGCCTCACCAGCGGCGCGCAGGTCGAGCTGGTCGACGTGGCCGATGTCGGCGAGGACGCGCTGCTGGTGCACGACGCGTACCGTGACGACCCGGGCCTGGCGTTCATGCTGAGCCGCCTGTCCCACAACGCCGAGGGGCCCACCCCGATCGGCGTGTTCCGCGACGTGGACCGGCCTGTCTACGACGAGCTGATGGCCGAGCAGATCGAGCGTGGCACCGTCAAGCAGGGCCGCGGCAACCTCGAGAAGCTCCTGCACGCGGGCGACACCTGGGAGATCCGCTGAGCCAACAGGGCGGAGTGAGCGCGTGACGGTGGCGAAATCCGCCCCGACGCCGCTCGCGGCTGCAGGTGACCTGCCCGCCCTCGCTGACCAGGCACGAGCGGCCGGACAGCTCGGCATCGACACCGAGTTCATGTCAGAAGGCCGCTACCGGGCGCTGCTGTGCCTGGTCAGCGTGGCGGTGCCAGCCGTGCCCGGCCCAGACGGCCCAGACGGCGTGGGCAGCGAAGGCAGCAAGGGCGGACAGCCCGAGCGGGCCGAGCTGATCGACACGCTGGACCCGGAGGTTGACCCGGCGCCGCTCGCGGTGGTGCTGGCCGACCCGCAGGTCGAGGTGGTCGTGCACGCCGGGCGCCAGGACGTGGCGTTGCTGCGGCGCGTCTGGCAGACCGAGGTCACCAACCTGTTCGACACCCAGATCGCCGCGGGCTTCGCCGGGTTCGGAGCGCAGACCGGCTACGGCGGGCTGCTGCTCGACGTGCTCGGCCAGCGCGTGCCGAAGTCGGCCAGCTTCACCCGCTGGGACGTCCGCCCACTCACCGCCGAGCAGGTCGGCTACGCCCGCGACGACGTGGTTCACCTGCTGCCGCTGGCCAGCGACCTGCAGCAGCGCCTGGACGCGGTCGGCCGGCTGGAGTGGGCCCGCGAGGAGTGTCGCCGCCTGGAAGGCTCCAGCGACGAGCGCGACCCGGACCTTGCCTGGCAGCGGCTGCCCCGCATCGGCCAGCTCAGCCCCGCCGCCCGTGCAGTCGCCCATGAGCTGGCCGCCTGGCGTGAGCGCACCGCCGCCGACGAGGACCGCCCGGTCGGCTCGGTGCTCTCCGATGCCTCCCTGGTCGAGGTCGCCAAGCGCCGCCCCGCCACCTTCCAGGCGCTGGAGCGGATCCGCGGCATCCAGCCGGCGACCCTGCGCCGCCGCTCCGCCGCGATCCTCGACGCGGTCCGCCACGGCATGGAAGCCGATCCCCTGCCGCTCGACAACGGCGAGCGGATCGAGCCGAACCCGGCCGACGCCCCGCTGATCGCCCTCGGTGAGGCGCTGGTCCGTGCCCGCGCCCTCGACGCGGGCCTCGCCTACGAGCTGATCGCCGCCCGCACCGACCTCGCCCAGATCGTTGCGGCGGTCCGCCGCGGCCGCCCGGAGCCACCCACCCGCACCCTGCAGGGCTGGCGCCGCAACCTGGTCGGCGAGGAACTCCTGGAGCTGCTCGCCGGCAAGCGCTCCCTGGCGATCGGCCCCGGCGGCCGCATGGTCATCACCCAGAGCTAGCTGAACTACGAGCAGCTCGAGCTGACGTCGTGGGCGTCGCGCATACCGGTGGCGCGCAGCGCGAAGGTCAGCTCGTGGTGAGCCGGGACGGTCGGGCTGAGCTGCACGCTGGAGTTGAGCAGGGTGCCGTCCGGGGCGACACCGCTCACCTGGCAGCGGGCCTTGCCGCTGCGGCTGCCGCCATTGGTGACCCGGACCTCCACTACCAGCGAGCCGTCCGCCGCCCGCGACTGGCTGACCGCCTCAGCGTGGAACGGCCCCACCCCGTGGTACAGGAACCATGCCCCCACCACCAGCAGCAACACCCCAGCGATCACCCCGACCAGCACGGTCGCATGCCCCTGGATCGGGCTCGGCAGCGCCAGCCCCGCCGGGTTGTAGCGCAGCGCCGCCGGCCCGTCGAGCGGCTGCTCGCAACGCTCGCAGACGCTCCGCCCCGGCCGCACCACCGTCCTGCACCGCGGACAGATCCGCTGGTTCACCTGGCTCATCACAGCTGGAACGGTAACACTCAGGGTCACGAGGCGACAGCGAGCCGAGCGCCCGCAGGGCCACCGTCGGGGCGGTCCGCTACCGTGGTGCCATGGCGACGGCCAAGGGCAGGCGTGCGACCGTCCGGGTCGGGACCGCATCGTGGACGGATCCGACCTTGGTTAAGTCCGGGCGGTTCTACCCGCCAGGGGCGAATTCGGCCGAGGCGCGGCTGCGCTATTACGCCTCGCAGTTCCCGATCGTGGAGGTGGACGCCTCCTATTACTACCTGCCGACCGAGCAGCAGGCGGGACTGTGGGTGGAGCGGACACCGCCCGACTTCGTCTTCAACGTCAAGGCGTTTAGCCTGCTCACCGGGCATCCGACCCGGCGCAACGCGCTGCCTAAGGACCTTGAGGACGAGCTGGACCCGGACAAGCGCGACGCGCAGCGGCTGTATGCCACCCACCTGTCGGCCGACGGGCTAACGGAGGTGTGGCGACGCTTCCACGACGCGCTGCTCCCGCTGGACTCGGCCGGCAAGCTGGGTGCGGTGTTGCTGCAGTTTCCGGAATGGTTCGGTCCGCGCCGCTCCAGCCGGGAGGAGCTGCGGGCGGTACGTGAGCGCCTCCCGGGCTACCAGGTCTGCATCGAGTTCCGAAACCGCGCCTGGCTGGAGGAGGGGACCAGCCGCGACCGCACCCTCAGCTTCCTCGCCGAGGAGGACCTGCCGCTGGTCTGCGTGGACATGCCGCAGGGCTTCCGCTCCTCCATGCCTCCGCTCGCCGAGGTGACCACTCCCGACCTGTCGGTGGTCCGCTTCCACGGCCGCGACCCGAAGGCTTGGGCGCACAAGGGCCCGACCGCCGGCCCTCGCTTCCGCTACCGCTACAACGAGGAGGAGCTGGGCGAGTGGGTTCCCCGGGTCGAGCACCTGGCCGAGAACGCCCGCGACGTCCACGTGTTGCTGAACAACTGCTACTCGGATTACGCGGTCAACAACGCGAGGCAGCTCGCCAGCTTGCTGCAGGGCGACTCCGGTGCGCCGCCGGATGTGGTGGTGCAGCCGGAGCTGACCAGCTCGTAGCCTGGCCGGTCAGGCGGTTTGGGGTTGCGGCTGGAGTTGGACGGCGCCTTTGAGGGTGCCGAGGTCGGTGGTGTCGCTGGGGGCGGGGAGTTGGACCTGGACTGGGGTGCCGAAGTCCCAGAACTCGAGGGTGGTGTTGAGGGTGGCGACCATGGTTTGGCTGCTGGGGTTGGAGAGGTTGAGGGTGTAGCGGAGTTTGGCGAGGCGGCCTTGCTGGTCGACCCAGGCGTCGCTGGGGATGGTGGTGGCGCCGGAGCGGTCGAGCCACTGGCGGATCTGGGGTGAGAGGCTGCTGTTGTCGAGCTTGGCGCGGTCGACGGTGCCCTGGTAGTGGGTGGCGCTGCCGGCGCGGATCTTGTCGGTGCCGACTTGGCGGAAGTTGCTTGAGCCTGTGAGCAGCTCCAGCGTCCGGCTGACGTCCTGGACGTTCGGCTGGATTCCGGCGCCGAGGCCGCTCAGGTCCAGTTTGACCCAGTGCTTGCCGAGGCGGTCGGCCCACGAGGGTGGCAAAGACTGGTACAGCACCCCATCGGCGAGCAGGGTGGTGGGCTGCTGGCCGGCTTGGCCTTGGCCGTTCTGGCTCTGGTTCTGGAGCAGGCCGCTGCTGAGCTGTACGAGGTGGCGCTGGAAGTCGATCAGGCCGGTGGTGGTGAGCGCCTGGCCGCTGTCGCCGTTCTGGAAGGTGGCCGCGATCCGGGCGCTGCCTGCCTGGGCAGTCGCGTGCGCGGCGTTGACCACGGCAGTGGTCGGGTCGGCGGCGCCGCCGCTGGCGCTGGCGCTGGTGGTGATGGTGGCGGCGCAGCCCGCCAGCATGAAGGTGAGGGCCACAGCGAGGGCGACGGCGAGAGCCCCTGCGGCGGTGATCGGTTGCCGGTAGCGCATGCCACTCCCCTTACATCGGGAAGACCGGTGGTGCGTCCGCGTGGTTCTGCCCCGCTGGGGGCGCTAGGAAACGCGGGCGAGGCCGGCGGTATCGATGGCGGCCAGCAGGCGGCGAACCGGGCCCGCAAGGCGGTGCCGCTCGGCGAAGGCCTCCAGCCGCGCAGGGTCGGGCGGCCCGGCCGGGGTGATGTGGTAGTCGAGGTCGGTGACGACCGGGACGATCTGTTGCATGGCGGCGAGGTAGTCGCGGCTTTGGGTCAGCGCGGTGGCGAGCCGCGGAGCGAGCTGGTCGGCGGCCGCCAGCAGCGACTCCAGGTCGGGGTACTGGTTGGCCAGGCGGGCCGCTGTCTTGGCGCCGATGCCGTTGACGCCGGGCAGGCCGTCGGAGGGGTCGCCGCGCAGGATCGCGAAGTCGGCGTAGCGGCTCGGCGGCACCCCGCATTTCTCGGTCACCCCCGCCTCGTCCATGAGGGCGAGCTGGGAGGTGCCTCTGAGCGGGTACAGCACGCGCACCACCGGGTCGCGGACCAGCTGGAACAGGTCGCGGTCACCGGTGACGATCGCGACGCGATCGTCGGGGCCCGCCTGGGCGGCGAGCGTGCCGATCACGTCGTCGGCCTCGTAGCCGGGCGCCTCGGCCACCGGCAGGCCGGCGGCGTCGAGGACCTCGCGGATCACGGGGAACTGGCCGGGCAGCTCGGGCGGGTCGTCGGGGCGCTTGGCCTTGTAGCCGGGGTAGGCGTCCACGCGCCACTGGGGCTTCCAGTCGGCGTCGAAGGTATTGACGACGCCTGCAGGGCGCAGATCGATCAGCAGACGGGAGAGCATGTCCAGGTAGCCGTGCGCCGCGTTCACCGAGTTGCCGGCCGGGTCGCGGATGCTCTTCGGCAGGGCGAAGAAGGCTCGGTACACCAGGCTGGGCGAGTCCAGCACGAGGCGGGTCAGGTTGGTGGGCTTCACCGCCGCAGCATGCCACAGGGATGCGACCACGTGGCGGATCCCAGATCCGAGGTGGCCGGTGAAACCGGTCAGACTGGTCCGAGCCGATCGTCCTGCTTGCAAGCGGCAGGGTGTCTGGATAATCTTCACCCGCTTCATGGCCCCTTGACCCCCCAAAACCATGAAGGTCCGTGCCCCCGACCCCTAACCGGGAGTTCTCGTCCAGCAGATGGCTACGACCCAACGGCGCTCCTGGGTCCTGTGGATCTTGGGCGCGTTCTTGACGGCACTGCTGATCCTTCCCCATTACGCCGGCGCCACCGGCGGGCAGTCCACTGACGTTGCCAGCAAGCTGCAGCAACTCAAGGCTGCCTTAGCAGATGCCAAGTCCAACCAGGGCACCCTGCAGAAGGCCCTCGACGGGGCCAACGCCGCCTTGGACCAGGCCGAGAACGAGCTGGCCGCCGCCAACTTCGAGCAGCTCGCTGCCGCAGCGCAGGCCAAGCAGGCGAACAGGCTGATGCGCTCGTCGCAGGTGCAGATCGCGCGGATGCGCCAGGTGGTCGGCGACCAGGCCCGCGACATCTACATGAACGGCGGTCCCGCCAGTGTCGCCGTGCTGGTCCAGAACAGCGACGTCCAGCAGCTCCTGAGCCAGGTCACGATCCTCGACCACCTGGCCAGGCAGAACCACGACTCCCTCAGTGAGATGCTGCTGCTGCAGAAGGAGTACGCCGGCGCCAAAACGGCCCTGGCGCAGGCGCGCAAGGACGCGCAGCAGGCCGCCAGCCAGATCCAGCACAAGATCGGCCAGGCACAGCAGCTCCGCGACCTGCGCACCAAGGCCAAGGAAGCGCTCGACGCCAAGATCGCCCAGCTCGCCGGCCAAGCGGGAGTCCTGCGCCTCACCCAGCAGCAGGCCGCGCAGCAGGCCACGCACCTGCAGGCCTCCGGCGGCGTCTGCGACCTGTCGGGGACCTCGGCGGCGGAGCGCTGGATCATCATGCGCGAGTCCGGTGGTCGCCCGACCGCCCAGAACCCCAGCTCGACCGCGTTCGGCCTCGGGCAGCTCCTGCTCGACCTGCGCATCCGGCTGCTTGGTGCGGACTTCGACACGGTCGACTGCAGCAAGCAGCTGTTTGCCTTCCGGCAGTACGTCAAGGAGCGCTACGGCACCGCCGAGAACGCCCAGGCGTTCTGGATGGGACACGGCTGGTACTGAGCCCGCCTGACCGAACCGAGTTCAGGGGTTCAGGAGGTGTTGCCGCGGTCTGGCCGTCGCTGCTCGACGCGCAGGGCCCGGCCGATCAGGAGGCCGCCGACCAGCCCGGGGACGATCACCGTCCACGGCTCCGCCAGTGAGGACACCAGCAGCGCGGCGACGGCGGCCACCAGCGTGAAGGCGGCGTTGTTGAGGCGCTCCATCACGGTGAGCTGGCGCAGCCGTGGCGGCAGCACCCCGCCGAGCACCGCGGCGACCCCGGCAGCGAGGCCGACGACCACCACGACAGCGGAAGCTCCCCGCTTGGAGGCGGGGCTGAGCAGCACCCCCAGCGCCGCGAGCACGGCCGCGTTGCTGGCCGCGCCGATGAGCCACGCGGTCCTGTGTTGCTCTGGCCAGTCTGCGCCGTCTGTGCTGCCGCCTGTGCCTGCTGGCATCGCGCCTCTCACCTCGTGGCTCCCCCGCTGGGTGCGGGCTGGGATCAGCCGTGAGCCTACCGCAGGCCTCAGGCGCGCAGGTAGGTGAGCACCGCCAGCACGCGGCGGTGGTCCCTCTCGGCGGCGGGCAGGCCGAGCTTGGTCAAGATGCTGGAGATGTGCTTTTCGACCGCGCCTTCAGTGACCACCAGCCGCTCGGCGATGCCGGTGTTGCTGCGGCCTTCGGCCATGAGCGCGAGCACCTCCAGCTCGCGGGGGCTGATCTGCGCCAGCGGGTTGTCGCGGCGGCGCCGGCCGAGGAGCTGGGCGACCACCTCCGGGTCGATCGCGGCGCCACCCTCCCCCACCCGGCGGACCGCGGCGAGGAACTCGCCGACGTCGGCCACCCGGTCCTTGAGCAGGTAGCCGATGCCCTCGGCGCTGGCGCCGATCAGCTCGGTGGCGTAGCGCTCCTCCACGTACTGCGACAGCACCAGGATTGCGGTCCCCGGGGCGCGCTCGCGGACCTCTATCGCGGCCTGCAGGCCCTCGTCGGTGTGGCTGGGCGGCATACGCACGTCGACGATGGCGAGGTCGGGCCGCCAGGCGTCGACCGCCTGCACCAGGCCCGGCCCGTCGCCGACCTTGGCGACGACCTCGTGGCCGCCTTCACCGAGCAGGCGGGCGAGCCCCTCCCGCAGCAGCACCGAGTCCTCGGCGATCACGACCCGCACGGCAGCTCCGCTCGCACCACAGTCGGGCCACCCGGCGGGCTGTCCACGGTGAGCAGCCCGTCGATCCCCGCCACCCGGTCGGTGAGCCCAGCAAGCCCGCCGCTGGGGGGGACGGTGGCGCCGCCGGCGCCGTTGTCGCGGATCTCCACCACCAGCCGCTCGCGCTCCCGGCTGATCCGCACGGTCACCTCGCTGGCGCGGGCGTGCTTGGCGACGTTGGTGAGGGCCTCGGCAACGACGAAGTAGGCGATCGACTCGACCGGGCTCGGGAGGCGCTCGGTATCGACGTCGATCTCGACCGGGACCGGCGAGCGGGCGGCCAGGGCGGAGATGGCCGCGTCGAGGCCGCGGTCGGCCAGCACCGCCGGGTGGATGCCGCGGGCCAGGTTGCGCAGTTCCGCGAGGGCCCTTTTGGCCTCGTCGTGAGCCTCGGCGACCAGCGCGTGGGCCGCCTCCGGGTCGGTGGCGAGCTTCTCCTTAGCCAGGCCGAGGTCCATGGCGAGCGCGACCAGCCGCTGTTGCGCGCCGTCGTGCAGGTCGCGCTCGATGCGGCGGCGCTCCGCCTCGGCTGCGTCGACGGTGCGGGCGCGGCTGCTCTGCAGGGCCTCGACACGCCGGGCGAGCTGCTGCTGGCTCGGGCCCAGCAGCCCCCGGGCGATCACCGCATGGCCCGCGCCGAGCCCCCGAGACACCCACGCGGCCACGACACACAGCAGCAGGCCGACGACGCCGAACGCCAGGGCCTCCGCCAGGGTGCCGACCACCAGGAGGGCGTGCCCGTTGACCTCGAAGAAGCTGGCGCGATGGGCCGGGAGCCAGCGATACCACAGCGGCAGGCTCAGCAGGGCGAACGCCAGGCTCCAGACGACCGTGACGATGGTGAACCACAGGGTGCCGAGCGGCAGCAGCAGCACCACGTAGAGGAAGTCCTTCCAGGTGGCCGGGTCGGCGGCCATGTCGCGGATGCGGCGCCACCACAAGCCGTGCGCTGAGGGGCGGTAGGGGTCGGGGATCTCGACGCCGAGCGCCAGCCGCGCCCAGGCCCGTTCGAAGCGGGCGATCCCGCGTAGGCAGAGTTTCGACAACGCCAGCAGCGGCACCCCGACCCAGATGATCAGCAACCCTACGCTCACCGAGAACAAGGTGACAATCAGGGTAAACCACGCGATCCCGAGGAACATGCTTAGCAGCAGGTAGCCGGTGGCCGCCCAGGTCTGCGGGGACAGCGGCGCGGCCAGCACGCGCCACAGGCTGTCGGCCTGCGGGTGGGCCGGTGGCCGGGTCGCTGCCGGTGCCTGGTGGACGGTCATCGGTTCGGGCTCCTCTGAGCTGGTCACAGTTGATCTTGCCAGGTTGAGGCTAGCCCGGTCGCCACGGCACGCCTATCCGGCCAACTGGCGGGGGCGGGGTGGGGCTACCTGGAAGATCACAGCGGGGAGCCGCCGCGATACCCTGGCTTTCATGGATGTGCAGGTCACGAGGAGGCCGTGATGAGCATCGCAACCAGTGAGCGCTCGGTGGTGGACGCCGTCAAGGGGCAGCTCTACATCGGCGGCGAGTGGCGGCGGCAGGACCATGCCGGTGGAGGACCCCTCGACCGGGGAAGCCCTCTGCGAGGTCGCCGACGCGAGCCCCACCGACGCCGCTGCCGCGCTGGGCGCCGCCGTCGCCGCGCAGGCGGAGTGGGCCGCCTGGCCGCCCCGGGAGCGGGGTGAGATCCTGCGGCGGGGGTTCGAGACGATTATCGCCCGCAGCGACCAGCTGGCCCTGCTGATGACCCTGGAGATGGGCAAGGCGCTGGCCGAGTCCAAGGCGGAGATCGCCTACGCGGCCGAGTTCTTCCGCTGGTTCTCCGAGGAGGCGGTGCGCATCCATGGCCGCTACACCGTCGCCCCCAACGGCAAGGGCCGCCTGCTGACCATGAAGCAGCCGGTGGGGCCCTGCCTGTTGATCACGCCGTGGAACTTCCCGATGGGAATGGGCACCCGCAAGATCGGCCCGGCGGTAGCGGCGGGCTGCACCATGGTGATCAAGCCGGCGGGCCTGACGCCGCTGTCGATGCTGGCGCTCGCGCAGATCCTGGAGGAGGTCGGCCTGCCGCCCGGGGTGCTGAACGTGATCACCACCTCCCGGTCGGGGGCGACAACCGGGCCGCTGATCGCCGACCCGAGGCTGCGCAAACTCTCCTTCACCGGGTCGACCGAGGTGGGCCGCAAGCTCCTGGCGCAGGCCTCCGACCAGGTGCTGCGGGTGTCGATGGAGCTTGGCGGCAACGCGCCGTTCCTGATCTTCGAGGACGCCGACCTGGACGCGGCGGTGGAGGGCGCGATGCTCGCCAAGATGCGCAACATCGGCGAGGCGTGCACCTCGGCGAACCGCTTCCACGTCGCCGCGCCGGTGGCCGAGGAGTTCGCGCAGCGGCTCGGCGAGCGCATGGGCGCGCTCAAGGTCGGCCGCGGCACCGAGGACGGCGTGCAGGTCGGCCCGCTGATCGAGCAGGCTGCGGTGGACAAGGTCGCCGAGCTGGTCGGCGACGCGCTGGACCGGGGCGCCAAGGCGGTGGTCGGCGGTCGGGCGGTGGACGGGCGTGGCTACTTCTACCAGCCGACCGTGCTGGCGGGCGTGCCCGACAGCGCCCGGGTGTTGAAGGAGGAGATCTTCGGGCCGGTGGCGCCGGTCAGCGCCTTCGACTCGGAGGAGGCGGCGGTCGCGGCCGCCAACGACACCGAGTTCGGGCTGGTCGCCTACGTCTTCACCAGCGACCTCAAGCGCGCGTTCCGGGTGGTCGAGGCGTTGCAGTCGGGTATGGTCGGCCTCAACCAGGGCATCGTCTCCAACCCGGCGGCCCCGTTCGGCGGGGTGAAGCAGTCCGGCATCGGCCGCGAGGGCGGCCCGGAGGGCATCGACGAGTACTTGGACGTCAAGTACGTCGCCATGAACCTCTGAGCCCGGCCGCCGGGCCGAAGAGCCTGGAGGAGGCGTGATGGAGCGCGGGCGCTGGGGACGCTGGCGCGGCCGGCTGCTTGCGGCCGTGCTGGGGATGCCGCTGGCGCTGGCGTTCCCGCGCCCTGCGTGGTGGTGGCTTGCGTTCGTCGGGCTGGTGCCGCTGCTGCTGTGGGCACGGGCTGCGCCGAGCGGGCGGGAGGCCGCCCTGCGCGGCTGGTGCGGCGGCATCGGGTTCTTCCTGGCGGTCGACTCCTGGCTGCTGCCGAACACCGGGGTGTTCACCGCGCCAGCGGCGCTGTTCCTGGGGGGCCTGTGGCTGCCCGTCGGCTGGCTCGCCTGGGTGCTGCTGCGCGGCCCTGGTTCGGTACGGGCGGGCCGGCTGGCTGCGGGGCTGCTGCTGCTGCCGAGCGTCTGGGTGCTCGGCGAAGTGGTCCGCTCCTGGAGCGCGCTCGGCGGCCCCTGGGCGCTGCTCGGCGCAAGCCAGTGGAACGACCGGCCGGTCCTGGCGCTCGCTGCGGTCGGCGGGGTGTGGGCGGTCAGCTTCCTGCTGGTCGCCGTGAACGTGGCCGTGGCGGCGGCGCTCGCCCCTCGCCTCAGCGACGGCCTCGGCCCCGGCGGCCTGGCCGGGCTGGGGTTGGTGGGCCGGGCCGGTGCGCTCCTGGTCGCTGCCGTGCTGCTCAGCGCCGCGGCCACCTACGGCGCCACCAGGCCCGCCCTGCCGGGCGCTGGCAGCGTGCGCGTCGCGCTGGTCCAGCCGGGCATCATCCACCAGGTCGAGCCGCGCTTCGTGGCCAGCGAGTCGGCCAGCCTGGCGCTCGCGGCCCAGCACCCGGACGTGATCATCTGGTCGGAGAGCAGCATCGGCCGCGACCCGGCCACCCATCCCGATGACATCGCGCGCCTGCAGCGGATCGTCCAGGTGACCGGCGCGGACGTGCTCGCCAACGTCGACGCCCGGCGTGGCACCGACAGTGGGGGGATCTACAAGAGCTCGCTGCTGATCGGGCCGACGGGGGTGCTTGGCAGCTACGACAAGATGCGCCTAGTCCCCTTCGGGGAATACGTGCCGCTGCGGCCACTGCTCGGGTGGGTCACCCATTTCACCAAGGCAGCCACCGAGAACCGCCACCACGGCCAGCATCTGGTGCTACTGCACGACGGGCCGCTCACCCTCGGCCCGCTGATCTGCTTCGAGTCGTCGTTTCCCGACCTTGGCCGCGGACTCGCCAACCTCGGCGCCGACGTGATCGTGGTGCAGAGTGCCACCACCACCTTCCAGGGGACCTGGGGGCCCGACCAGCACGCCAGCCTCGCCGCCGTGCGGGCGGTCGAGTCCGGCCGCCCGGTGGTGCAAGCGTCGATCAGCGGTGTGTCCGCTGCCTTCGACCCCAGCGGTCACCGCCTCGCCTGGTTCCCGCAGAGCTGGCGCGGCGCCGCCGTGGTCAACCTGCCCTTGGCGCGCACCACCACCCTCTACGACCGCTGGGGTGAATGGGTACCGGCCGCCGCCGCGATCATCGTCGCGGCCGCCGGCCTGGCCACCGTCCGGCGTCAGCCGTGGCGGGTCGGCCCGACCTTGTCGATCGACACCCGGATGAGCAGGCGCCTGCTCCGCACCATGGCACGGCGGTAGTCGTCCCAGTCGGGATGCTCGCCGCTGATGCGACGGTAGTAGTCGACCAGCCCGTCCATCGCCTCCGGCAGGGAGACGATCTCCGCGGCGCCCTCGATCTGCAACCAGGGTCTCCCGATAAAGGCATCGGTGAACACACACAACACCGCATACGGATCGCGGCGCAGGTTACGAACCTTATAGGCGGTCTCGCGGCTGCTGATGACCACCTTGCCGTCGCCGTCCACCCCGACGGTGACTGGCGAGGACTGCACGCCCCCAGCCGACCTCCGGGTGATCAGCACGGCCCGGTGGTTGCTGGCGACGAACGCTCGTGCCTCGTCGGAAGTTGGCATCGATTCTCCCATATCCGCTGATTAGCCGGCGGGGTCGCCGACGATGACGACCTCGAGGGTGCGGGGGCCGTGGACGCCCTCCACGCGGCTCAGCTCGATGTCGGAGGTGGCCGAGGGGCCGGAGACGAAGGTGATGGGGCGGCGTTCGCGGGTGGCGTGGTCGAGGGCGGCGACCGCCTCTGGGACCGAGCCGACGATCTGGGTCGCCTCGACCACGCAGAGGTGATAGTCGGGGAGCAGGGTGATGGCGCGGCGACCCTGGCGGGCGCCGCCGTCTAGGACGATCGTGCCGGTCTCGGCGATGCCGAGGGCGCAGCCAGTCAGGACCCCGTCGGCCGCGTCGAGGACCTCGTTGGACAGCTCGCCGTCGACCAGTAGCTCGGTGCCGTCGGGTCGCCAGGCGGCCGGCAGGTCGGGCGGGACGACCAGCCGCTCGACGCCGCGGGCGTGCAGGGCGCGGCCGAGCGCGGCGGGCAGCTCCTCCGCCGAGACCCACTGCACGGTGGCCTTGTAGTCGGCTACGCGTTCGGCGAAGCGTGCCACCCGCTGCGCCGCCGGCGCCTCGTCGTGCCGCCGGTAGGCGCGCTCCACCGGCACGTCCTCGGGACGCTCGCCGCTGGGGACGTCGTCGAGCGCCTCCCGGATCCGGGCGAGCACCTCCTCTCGCGCTGTCACCACGACTCCTTCCCCCCCACGTCGCCGCTGTCGTTGTCGTTCTTGGTTCGCTGGCGGGTTTCTTCCCGTTCATGGTTGTTTTCACGCTCGTTGTTACGGTCGCGATTACGGTCGCGTTCGCGTTGGCGCCACCATTCCCGGAAGGTCTGCGCCGGCAGGGCCGGGGCGTCACGGCCTTCGGTCCAGCCGGACAGGGCGCCCGGCAGGCGCCGGATCCGGCCCGACCGCGCCAGCGGCCACTGGCCGAGCCGGCCCACCCGCTGGGCCAGCTCGTAACGGCGGCGATCAGCGAAGATCCAGGCGAGCGTCTCCATCGACAGCTCCTCCGGCCGGCGCAGCAGCCTGGTCGCCTTGTGCCGCTCGACCACGCGGGCGCGCAGGTGCACCAGGACCTCGGGGATGTTGATCTTGACCGGGCAGACCTCGTAGCAGGCACCGCACAGGCTGGAGGCGTAGGGCAGCGTACCGGCCCGCTCCACCCCGATGAGCTGCGGGGTGAGGATCGCGCCGATCGGCCCTGGATAGACCGATCCGTAGGCGTGCCCGCCGGTGCGCTCGTAGACCGGGCACACGTTGAGGCAGGCCGAGCAGCGGATGCAATGCAGCGTCTGGCGGCCGATCTGGTCGGCGAGGACCTTGGTGCGGCCGTTGTCGAGCAGGATCAGGTGGAACTCGCGCGGCCCGTCGCCTGGCCGCACTCCCGTCCAGAACGAGGTGTAGGGGTTCATCCGCTCGCCGGTGGAGGACCGGGGCAGCAGCTGCAGGAACACCTCCATGTCCTGCCAGGTGGGCACGAGCTTCTCGATGCCCATGACGCTGACCAGCACCTCGGGCAGGGTCAGGCACATGCGGCCGTTGCCTTCGCTCTCCACCACGCAGACGGTGCCGGTGTCGGCGACGGCGAAGTTCGCGCCGCTGACGGCGACCCTGGCGCTGAGGAACTTGCGGCGCAGGTGCCGGCGGGCCGCGTCGGCCAGCGCCGCCGGCTGGTCCGACAGCCCGCTGGTGTCCACCTCAAGGGTGCGGCGGAACAGCTCGCGGATCTCGGCGCGGTTCTTGTGGATCGCCGGCACCAGGATGTGCGAGGGGCGGTCCTCGCCGAGCTGCACGATCAGCTCCGCCAGGTCGGTCTCGACGGCGTTGACCCCGGCGGCGGCGAGCGCCTGGTTGAGGTTGATCTCGTCGGTGGTGAGCGACTTGATCTTGACCACTTCGGTGGCGTCGTGGGCGTGGGCGATCTCGGTGACGATCTGGTTGCACTCGGCGGCATCGCGGGCCCAGTGCACCAGCCCGCCAGCGCGCTGCACGTTCTGCTCCAGCTCCTCCAGGTAGCCGTCCAGGTAGCGCAGGACCCGCTGCTTAATGGCACGACCGGCCTCGCGGAGGGCCTCCCAGTCGGGCAACTCCCCCACCACCTCGGCGCGCTTGCGGCGGATGGTGGCGGTGGCGTGGCCGAGGTTGCGGCGCAGCTGGGTGTTGGCGAGCGCCGCGCGGGCCGCCGTGGGGAACCCCTGCTCCGGGAAGTCCGCCCCTGCCATCAGCCAGCCCCCTCCCCCTCCGCAACGTCGGCGTCGGCGTCGGTTGACGCCAGGATCTCGGCGAGGTGGACGGTGCGCACGCCGGTCCGCTGGCGGGACAGAGCCCCGCCGATGTGGGCGAGACAGGAGTTGTCCCCGGCGGCGCAGACCTCCGCGCGGGTGTCGAGCACGTGGCGGACCTTGTCGGCCAGCATCGCCATGGAGACGTCGGCGTTCTTGATCGCGAAGGTGCCGCCGAACCCGCAGCACTCGGCCGCGGCAGGCAGCTCCACCAGGTCAATGCCGCGCACCGCACGCAGCAGCCGCAGCGGCGCGTCACCCACCTTGAGCAGACGCAGGGAGTGGCAGGTCGGGTGGTAGGTGACCCGGTGCGGGTAGTAGGCGCCGACGTCGGTCACGCCGAGGACTCCGACCAGGAACTCCGACAGCTCGTAGACGCGGGGGACCAGCGCGGCGACGCTGGCGGCCAGCTCCGCGTCGGCGGCCAGCTCGGCGACCCTCGGGTAGTAGTCCCGCACCATCGCCGCGCAGGATCCCGACGGCGCGACCACCGCCTCGTAGCCGCCGAAGACCCGCACGAAGCGGCGCAGCAGCGGGATCGTCTCCCGCTGGTAGCCGGTATTGAAGTGCAGCTGCCCGCAGCAGGTCTGCTCCAGCGGGAAGTCGACGTCGTGGCCGAGCCGCTCCAACAACCGCACGACCGCTTTCCCGGTGGCGGGAAACACGGTGTCGTTGAAGCAGGTCACGAACAAGGCAGCACGCACGTCGGGGAGAGTTTTCCCAGGTTCGAGGGCTATCGTCAACCGCCGTCTAACCACCAACCGCGCACACGTGGGACACTTGGCGCCAGCATGTCGGTCGCCCCGCCCAACATCGACATCACCAGCCCGGTGGTGCTGACGCTGCCCGGCATGGAGCGGGTCGAGGTGCTTGACGGCCTCGCCTTCCACCGCACCAGCGACGGGCGGGAACTGCGCCTCGACCGCTACGCCCCCGGCACCGGTGCAGCCGCCAGCGGCTCCAACACCAACGGAGGGCCGCTGCCGGCGGTGGTCTTCGTCCACGGCTCCACTGCCCCGGTGCTGCTGCGGGGGGTGCGCGACTGGGGGCAGTACCGCTCCTGGGGCCGGCTGGTCGCCGCCAGCGGGCTGGCTGCGGTGATCCCCGAGCATCGCGGCTTCGCCGAGGCCAAGCCGTGCGATCTGAGCGCCGAGGTCGACGGGGCAGTCGCCTACGTCCGCAGCAACGCCACCGCGCTGGGCGTGGACCCCGAACGCCTCGCCGTCTTCGGCATCTCCGCCGGGGTTCCCCTCGCCATCCGCGCTGCCGCCACCGCCAAGGTGCGCTGTCTGGTCGCCTACTACGGCCTGCTCGACATCCTCCCCGACAGCGCGGCCGCCAGGGCCGGCCTCGGCCCGGAACTGTCAGCCCTCACCCTGCTGCGCGCCAGCCGCCTCCCGCCACTGCTGGTGGTCCGCGCCGGCAACGACCACCCCCAGCTGAACCAGACCATCGACGCCTTCACTGCCGAAGCCCTCACCCGCAACCACCCGTTCGAGCTGCTCAACCACCCCGCCGGCCACCATAGCTTCGACACCCGCGACAACACCGAAAGCTCCCGCCACATCGTCGCCCGCACCCTCCAGTTCCTCCACGAACGCCTGTCGTAGCGGCGCCCGGAGCGACCTCGGCGTGGCAAACTGCTCGCGTCACGGCGAAACGCGGGCGCTGCAGCGGGGCTGCATGGGAGGAGCGGCGGTTGAGCGCATTCCTGGCTCGTCGGATGGGGGCCCTGGGCCAGATCTCCTGGCTGCGGATGGTCCCAGTGGCGGTTGCCGGGCTGCTGGTCGCCGCAGCGTTGCTTGGGTTGCAGTTCGTGCGGCTGGCGCACAACCAGCTGGGCAGCGGGCCGACGGCGCCGTTTGTCGTGGGGACCAGCTGGCACCTGGACGAGGAGCTGGCGGCCCGGCACATCCATGTCGCGGTCACCCCTGGGAACGGCTACGACGGGCAATGGTTCCTCGGGCTTGGCTATGACCCGCTGCTGCGGCAAGGGCTCGCTGCCGGGTTCGACATGCCACGGTACCGGGCGCGGCGGCCGTTGTTCCCACTGCTGGGGTGGGTGCTCGCAGCGGGGCAGCCGGGAGCGATCCCGGTAGCGCTGCTGACGGTGGAACTGCTGGCGGCGGCGCTCGGGTGTGCCGCGGTGGGGCGGCTCCTCACCAGCTATACCCTGCCGCGGTGGTGGGGTGTTGGGTTCGTGCTGATCCCCGGCGTGGCGGTGGGGGTGATATTTGGCACTGCCGAGCCGTTGGGGCTGGCCCTGGCCGCGCTCGGGCTCTGCCTCGCGCTTGAGCAGCGCATCGGCGCTGCGGCCCTGGCGTTTGCCGGGGCGGGGCTGACCAAGGAGACCTACCTGGGCTTTGCGGCGGCGGCGGCGTTGTGGCTGCTGTTCCGGCCCGAGGCCGAGGGCCCCAGACGGGTCCGGGCGCGAGTGCGGGCGGCGCTGGCGCTGGTGGTCCCGGGAGCTGTGGTTCTCGCCCTGTGGTGGTGGTATGTGGCCTGGCGGGTGCCTGCCAGCCCCAGCGACCTCGCGGGTGAGCAGTTGTTCGCGCTGCCGCCGACCGGATGGGTGCACACCCTGGCACGGATCGTGAGCGGCCGCTACCTGCCGGACGCGCCGGTGGGGCCGGGCGGGGCGGCGCTGCTGGTCGGGACGTTCGTGCTGCTGCTGGTCGCCGTGGTCGCCGGGCTGCGCGGAGGGAACCGGAACCGGACACTGGCCGGCTGGACCGGGCTGCTGATGGGCGTGTACGGCCTGGCGCTGACCGGCGGGCTGCTCGACCGGTTCCTGTCGGCGTCCCGGGCGCTCGCTCCCAGCGTGCTCGCCGCCGGGCTGGCGCTGGCCGCAGGCCTGGCGGCAGCACCCGTGGCGAAGCGAGCAAGACGGTGCGACTCTGGAAAAGTGAGCAGGGGGTAACCGAGAAGGGGGAGGAGCCTATGTTCCAGTTGATCTGGATTGTTATCGCCGGGTTTGTGATTGGTCTACTCGCGAAAGCGGTCGTCCCAGGCAAGCAGAACATCCCAACCTGGCTCATGATCCTGGTCGGGATCGTCGGTGCGATCGTCGGCAATGGGCTCGCCAGCATCCTCGGGGTCCGCAACACCGCCGGGATCGACTGGATCCGGCACATCCTCCAGGTCGGGGTCGCGGCGGCGCTACTGGTCTTCGTCATCCCCACCTTCGGCGCCCGCAGAAGCCTCCGGTAGCGCGGTAGCCAAGAGCGAGGACGTCGCAAACGACGTCAACGAGGGTCGTGCGAACACCGGCGCGGGCGGTGTGGTGGGACGCCGCGTTGTACGGCGCGTCGGCGGTGCTGGCCGGGCTGGCGGCGCGGTTCGACTACATCCCGCTGCAGCGCGAGTGGGGGCGGCTGGCGGTTGGCCCATATGCCGCCGGAGCGGTGGTGGCCGCACTGCTGGCGCTCCGCTGGCGGCGCCGCCCCGCCCGGCGGCCGCTGCGGGCGCGGGCCGTGCTGGCCGTCGCCGTGCTGGCTGGCGCGATGCTGCTGCCGTTCACCCTGGAGGTCGCCTGGCGCGCCTATGACGGCGACCGCCTCCACGTCCAGTCCGAGATCTTCCTGATCGAGCAGGGAAGCCGGGTGCTGCTCCACGGCGGCGATCCCTATCGCGCCGTCTACGGGTATGGACTGCTGCGCTCCTACCCGCCTGGCGTCTGGGAGCACGTCCCCTACCTGCCCGCCGTGTTCGTCTTCGGCCTGCCCCGCGCCCTGCTCGGCGCTGGCCCGCTGACCGACGCCCGCATCGCCATCATGATGGTGTCGGTGGTGGTGGCGCTGCTCGCGCTGGCGCTGTCGGGCGCTCCGGGAGCGCAGCGTCTGCGCCTGCTCATGGTGCTGCTGGTGCTGCCGACCGGGGCGCGCTACCTGACCGGCGGCGGCGACGACGTCGTGGTGCTCGCCCTGCTGCTGCTCGCGGTGGTGCTGGAACGCCGCGGCCGCCCGGTCGCGGCTGGTGCCGTCGCTGGCGTGGCCGCGGCGATCAAGCAGACCGCCTGGCCGCTGCTGCCATTCCTGGCCCTGGCCGCGCGGGACCGTGTTTCATCGGGGGGCCCCGCGGCTGCCGTGGGAGCGGCGTGTGGTCCTTCCGGCCGCGGGACCGCGCCCCCCGAACCCCCCAGCGGTCGGCGGGCCACCGGCCGGTTCCTGGCCGCGGTCGCGGTGGTGGTGGTGCCGCTGGTGGCCCCGTTCGCCGTCTGGGACCTCCACCGGCTGGTCGACAGCGTGGTGCTGTACCCGCTGGGCCTCTCCAGCCAGCCCACCATCGCCAGGGGCCCGACGATCGGGCGCCTGCTGGCGACACCGTTCCCGGAGGCGAAGGGCGCCATCGCCGCGCTGGGGGCGCTGGCGGTGGTGGCGCTGGCGCTCTGGCTGCTGGTCCGGCGGACCCCAGCGACCGTGGCCGCAGCATGCTGGCAGGCTGCGGTAGTGTTCGCGCTGGCCGTCCTGCTGGCGACGGCCGGGCGGCTCGGGTACCTGATCTACCCGATCAACCTCCTGGTCTGGAGCTGGTGTCTCCGCGACCGGTCGATGCGCCGGGAACCGGGCGGGGAGGCTCAGGACGAGGCTCCGGCGGCGGTCTTCGCGTCTGCCTTGGCCTGCTCGATCTTGGCGGTCGACAGGCGCGACAGGGCGAGCAGGAGCATCACCAGGTAGACGCCGGCGGCGACGAAGAACGGCACCCGCAGGGCCAGGTGACGCCCGCCGAGCGGGGTGGCGAGCGCCACCAGGGCGCCGCCGAGCAGCGAGCCGAGCGGCATCATCCCCCAGCCGAAGAAGCGGTAGACGCTGTTGACCCGTCCCAGCAGGTGGTCGGGGATGATCGTCTGGCGCAGCGACACCGTGATCACGTTCCAGAGCAGCCCGAAGAACATCTCCACGGCGAACATGGCGCCGACCACCACCGGGTTGGAGGTCGACCCCACCACGCACAGGCTCACCACCGGCACCGCGAGGGCCAGCAGCAACGACAGCCCCGGTCCAAGGCGCCGCGACAGCAGCGGGGCGAGCTGGCCGCCGATGACCCCGCCGAGTGCGCTGGCGGTGAACAGGATCCCGAAGCCGCGCGCGCTGAGGTGGAGGATCTCCTGGGCGAACAGGACCTCGGTCGCCAGGGCGAGCTGGAACATGGCGTTCATGCCGCCGAGCAGCAGCGCCAGCGTCCGCAGCAGCCGGTGCCGCCACAGCCAGCGCAGCCCCTCGCCGATCTCGGCCCGCAGCGAACGGCGGGCGGCCGGCGCTCCGTCCACGGCTGGGGATGCGGCCGAGGCCGAGGCTGCCGCGACCGGTCCCCTGGCACGGAACGCGCCACCGATGAGCAGGATGAGCCCGGCCGAAGCACCGAAGGAGCCGGCGTCGACCATGAAGGGCGCGGCAAGCGCGATCCCGATCAGCAACCCGCCCAGCGGCGGGCCGAGGAAGGACTCCATCACCAGCTGCGCGCTCCAGAGCGTGCCGTTGGCCCGCTCCAGCCGGTCGGCAGCCACGATGCTCGGCAGGATGGCCTGGGAGGCGTTGTCGAACAGCACCTCGGCGCAACCGAGCAGCAGCGCGGTGGCATACAGCAGCGGCAGCGACATCGTCTTGGTCAGCACGGCGATCGCCACCAGCGCTGTGAGGAGCAACCGGATCGTGTCCATCCCGACCATCAGCCGGCGCCGGTCGCCGCGGTCCACGTACGCCCCGGCGGGCAGGCTGACCAGCAGCCACGGCAGGCGGGTGGCGACCGCCAGCCCGGCGATCAGCAGCGGGTTGCGGGTCAGCGTCCCAGCAAGCCACGGGTAGGCGACGACGCTGACCCCGTCGCCGAGCTTGGACAGGACGCTGGCCGTCCACAGCTTCCAGAAGCCGCCGCCAAGCCTCCGGAGCCCGGCCATCACGCCTGGGCCTGGTCGTGAGCCTGGCCAGCTTGGGTGGCGAGCCACTGCTCGAAGGTGGTCGGCGCGATCCGCGCGTCTGGTCCTGGGAGCAGGACCTCGCCGGCCACCGCGGTCCCGAACCGGCCGCGCCAGGTCGGGATGAGCCGCAGCGACTCTCCCCGCGCTGCGAGCGTCCGCCGGGCCATGTCGACCAGGTCCTGGGTCTCGGGACCGGCCAGCTCACACACCCCGCGCAGGGGCTCGCCCGCCGCGACCTCGACGAGGACATCGGCGACGTCGGCCACCGCGACCGGCTGGACCAGCAGCGGCGGCAGCGCCGCCGACTGCCCGCGCCGCGTCCACCCCACCATCTGTGCGGCGAAGTCGAAGAACTGGGTCGCCCGCACCACGGTCGCCGGGACCGGGCCGGACAAGGCCAGCCGCTCCTGCTCCCGCTTGCCGGCGTAGTGCCCGGCGTCTGGAACCCGGTCCAGGCCGACGATCGATAGCACCACATGGTGGCGAACGCCCGCGTCCTGTTCGGCGGCCAGCAATTGCTCGGTGACGGCGGCAAAGAACGCCCGTACCGGTTCGGTGTCGAAGCTCGGGGTGCTGGTGACGTCGATGACGGCGTCGACGCTTTCCAGGGCGGGGCCCAGCCCTGCTCCAGTGGTCAGGTCCACTCCGGTGGAGCGTGCGAGCACGAGCGCGTCGTGCCCGGAGCGCTGCACCGCCGTTACGGTCGGACGGCCGACCAGTCCTGTCCCACCGGCAACCGCGATCCTCACGATCGGACCTCCTCGCGTTCCTCGTGGGCGCTGCCGGGCCATGACAGGGTGACCAGGCGGCGGGGCACGCCGCCGAGGAACGGCAGGTTGTGGCCGGCGGCGCGGGCCTCCTCCAGGGCTTCGGACACCTCGGCCTCGCGGCCTGGGGGCAGGCACAGGCGGCGGCGGGTGAAGGCGACCACCTCGTCCCAGTTCACCTGGTTGCTGCTGGAGGTGGCGCTCCAGTCCTCGCGTTTGAGGTCGAGGCCGAGGTGGCGCAGGGCCGCCTCGGCGTCGTCGGCGGTCGGCCCCCCTGGGCGCTCCAGGCCATGGAAGCGGTGCCACAGCGGGCCGAGGTCGACCTGCGGGTGGCGGTCGCTCAGCTCCACCACTACCCGGTGGTGAGCGTGGCTGGTCAGCGCGAGCGCGAACGCTGCCAGGTCGGGGACGTTGTAGAGCACGTGGTGGCAGACCACCGCGTCGGCGGCGTCCACCTCGCCGGCCACGTCGGGCCAGCGGCCCTGGATGGTAGGGGCCTCGACCTTGGCGGCGGCCTGGTCGCGGAAGGCCGCCAGCATCGCGGCCGACTCGTCGACCGCGACCAGGCGCCCGGCCCTGCCGGCGAGCGGCAGGCTGCCCGCCCCGGCGCCGGCGCCGACGTCCAGGACGGTCCCGCCCTCCGGCAGCTCGCGCAGCGCCTCCAGGTTGGAGGGGGTGGGCGCCTGGGCTCTGGCAAGCCCCGCCCGCTCCTGGAACAACCCCACCGGGAATCCCCACGGCGACTCCGTCGCCCGCGCGAGGATCTCGTCGGGGATCGTCCATGCCGCCAGCTCGGCCCGCCATCGCTCCAGCGGGTCGTCCCGTTCGCTACACATTCGCACCACCTCATCGCGGTTGCCGCTTTCGTGTCACCCGATCAGCAGGCTACCGCCACTCCCTTGCGTCGTTGCCACCTTCTTCCGAAACAAGGAGTGATAGCGAGGCGACAAGTCGCCTATCATCGAAAGCGATTTGCATCGGGGGGTCCGGTCCATGTCGTTGATCCAGACAGGGCGGTGGTCGATCGTGGTGGCTGCCGTGGTCCTCGGGGCGGTCTCCGGGAGCACCCTCGCGCTGGTCACCTCTCCCCCAGCCCCGGCGCAGCGAACGGTTGCAAGCGGGGCGCCGCTCCCCGCCGCGACCCGTAGGGTGCCCGTTGGGGTATCGGCGTCGAAGTCGTCGGCGACCACGAGCACCCTCCCGCGGGTGCGCCGGCGGGTCGCCCCGCCGGTCATGGTGATGACATCCACGACGATGCCCGCGACCAGCACCTCCACTAGCTCCAGCTCGTCGACCAGCGCCAGCTCCTCCAGCAGTTCCAGCAGCTCCAGCAGCAGTTCGACCAGCAGCAGCGCGACCAGCACCAGCACCCCGCCGAGCACGGTGCCGCCGACGAGCCGCCACCATGCCAGCAGAGCCGCCCGCTCGCTGGACGTCCGGCCCGATTCAACCCTTTTCGGCGAAGAGCCCGGCGTCGCTCATCCGGACCGGCTCGCCGCGTAGGCGCGCCCCGGCCGCGAGCGCCGGGGCGATGAAGCGCCAGCGCGGTGACAGCAAGGGGCGGTCGAGCCGCATGATCCGGCAGGTCGCCCGCAATGCCAGCTGGTGCCACCAGCGGTGGCGGACCTCGTAGAAGTCACGCAGGGCGGGCGGCAGGGTGTGGAAGGCGAGGAAGCTGACCAGGCGCCACAGGCGGCGCCGGGGCACCTGTCGTGGCGGGTCGCGGATCAGCGCGGCGACCTGCGCGGCGCTGTCGGTGCGGCGCAGGATCCCGCTGGCGATCACCTGCTCGACGTAGGCGTCCAGTTCCGCGACGGTGGGTGGGATGTCCTCGGGCGGCAGCCGCAGCAGCGCGACGCCGACCATCTGCTCCTCGTGGAAGCGCTGGCGGCCGGCCGCGTCGAGCCGGCCGAGGGTGCGCCGCTCCAGCTCCAGGAACGAGGTGACCAGGCAGGCGTGCACCCACAGCAGCAGCGCCGGGTCGCGCGCGTCGTAGGGCAGACCGGTCACCGGGTCGATCCCCTTGATGGCGCCGTGGACGTCGTCGATCCGCTTGGAGGCCGCCTGCGCCTCGGCGGTGGTGCCGAAGACGACCGTGAAGGTCAGCCGCAGGGTGCGCTCCAGGCGTTTCCAGGGGTCGCGCTCGTACATGCCGGTTTGGCGGGCACCGGCGACCACCAGCGGGTGGGCGGCGTGCATCAGCAGCGCCCTGACCCCGCCGATCATCACCGAGCTTTCGCGCAGCACCCGCCAGGAGGCGCTGTCCGGGCCGAACAGCCCGGGATCCGCCGCTGTGGTCGCCTGCTCCTTCATCTCATCAAGGTACCGGTTGTGCTGCTTTTGGCGTCCACGGTTTGCACTTGCACTGGCCGAACGGAAGAATCTGCATGCAACCACCAGCCGAGGGGGCCTTGGGAACTTGAGGACGATGAACACCAACGACATCCAGCCGTTCACGGTCGGCGAGGAACTGGCGGCGATCCAGCGCGGTCACGAGCGTGGCTTGGTCACCGACGAGGAGCTCTCCCAGCGTTTGAGCGAGCTGGAACTGCTGTTGCTGGGCGCCCCGCAATATCGGCAAAACAACTTGTCGGTATCGCGCTAAAGCGACCGCAATCGAGCGATCTGCGGCTCAGGCGCCCGCGCCGGCGTCAGGGATGGCGAGGCGGCGGGCGCCGAGCTCGCGGGACACCCCGCGGGCGGCTTCCTTGACCGCCGCGACGGCGCTGGCGACCGGCCCTTCGACCAGCAGGTGCTCGACCGGGCCGGCAAGCCCGATGGCGCCGACGATGGCGCCGCTCTTGTCGAACAGCGGTGCGGCGATCCCGGCCTCGCCGACGATCGCTTCCTGGTCCTCGGTGGCGTAGCCGTCGTGGGTCACCCGGGTGAGCTGCTGTTCCAGCTCGGCGGGGTCGGTGACAGTCCGCCCAGTGAGCCGCGGCAGGGGCGCCTCTTGGAGCAGGCGGCGGCGGTGCTCGGCGTCGAGGTGGGCGACCATCGCCTTGCCCAGGGCGGAGGCGTGCCAGGGGATGGAGGCGCCGACCTCCAGGATCTGCACGGAGTTGTCCGGCCGGAACACGTGGTGGACGATCAGCACCGTGTCGTTGTAGAGCACCCCGACGTGGACGGCCTCGCGGGCACGACCGGCCAGCGACTCGGCCCACAGCAGCGAACGGGCGCGCAGCTCGTGGTTGTCGAGGAAGGCGTTGCCCAGCTGCAGCAGGGCTGGGCCGAGCCGGTACTTGCCGGTCTCCAGGTCCTGCTCGACGAACTGGTAGGCCTCCAGGGTACGCAGCAGCCCGTACACGGTCGCCTTGGGCAGGCCGAGGCGCTCCCCCAGCTCGGTCACGCCGAGCCGGGCCGACTCGGAGCCGAGTGCCTTGAGGATTCGGGCGGCACGCCCGACTGATTGGATCACCGTCGTCTCACTGCAACCATTCTCCACAGGTTTACCGTTACTTCACCTTTTACCTCATCCTCAGGCTTTCCGCAGCCGCTGTGGGCGGGAACGCTGGGCGAGCACCGCCTCCTCCAGCGCCGCGAACATCAGCGCGGTGGAGGTGGCCCCCGGGTCCTGGTGGCCGACGCTGCGGGGGCCGAGGTAGGAGGCACGGCCCTTGTGGGCCAGCATCGGAATGGTGGCGCGCATGCCGTCGGCGGCGGCAGCGTGCGCATGGCGGACGGCCGCCTCCAGGCTGCCGTGGCTGTGCCCCTGGCCATGACCCTGGCCATGGCCGCCGCGCAGCGTCTTCTCGAAGGCGGCGAGGCCGGGGGCGAGCGCGTCGACCATGGTCTTGTCGCCCTCGGCGGCCGCGCCGACCCGCTGGACGCCGGCCAGCGCCGCCCGCAGCGCCTCCAGCAGGCGCCTGGGCCCGAAGGCGTCGCCGTCCCCGAGGGCATCGCCTGCCTGCAGGAAGGCCGTGCCGTACAGCGGCCCGGCGGCACCGCCCACGGTCGACACGAAGGTCCGCCCGGCGCTCTTCAGGAGCTGGCCCGGGGAGGCCTCCTCGTCGAGCCGGGCGATGCGGTCCAGCACGGCGGTGAAGCCGCGGTGCATGTTGGTGCCGTGGTCGGCGTCGCCGATGGCCGCGTCCAGCTGGGTGAGGTAGTGGCGCTCCGCCTCGATCCGCACGGCGACAGCCTCCAGCCACGTCCGGACGCAGGCGGCATCCACCAGACCGGCACCTCCGTTGCTTGCGGGTCCGGCCATCCTACTGCGTAACCCTGCGTCGATGCCTCTCTCGCCCTCCTCTGCTGTCGATGCCGCTTCCGCCTACTCCGACGGAGTCTTGCGCATGGTCGCCGCCTCGTGGGCGGCCTCGGCGACCTGGTCGAGGGTGGAGCCGGTGCTGGCCTGGATGGCCGCGACCACCGCGCCCTCGACCAGGGGCGCGTCCGCGATCCGCACGCGGTCGCGCCGCTCCGCCTCGATCAGCTCGTCGATGGCGAGCTGCGCGGACAACACGGCCGAGCCGAGGTCGACCATGACCAGCACGCCGTCGCCGTCGTCGGTCGCGGCGATGGCGTCGGCGATCAGGGTGGCATCGGTGCCGATGCCGCCCTCGTCGGTGCCGCCGGCCGCCCGCATGCGGACCTCGCCCGCCATCTGGGCGGCCAGCTCGACCACGCCCTCGGCAATCTTGGCCGAGTGCGACACCACCACCACGCCGACCATCTCGACCCGGCCGCCCGCGCTAGACGCCCCAGCGAAACGCCGGGGTGTGGACCGGCGCGTCCCACAGCCGGGTCAGCTCCTGGTCCAGGCGCAGGATCGTCACCGAGGCACCCTGCATCTCCAGCGAGGTGATGTAGGGGCCGACCAGGCTGCGGCTGATCTGCACCCCGCCCGCGTCCAGCAGCTGGGCGACGTGGCGGTAGACGACGTACAGCTCGGCCAGGGGCGTGCCGCCCATCGAGTTGACGAACAGCAGCACCAGGTCGCCGGAGGTGAGGCCGAGGTCCTCGATCACCGGCGTGGCGATGCGGTCGGTGAGCGCGTCGGCCGACTCCATCTTGATGCGCTCGCGGCCAGGCTCGCCGTGGATGCCGATGCCGATCTCGACCTCGTCGTCGGGCAGGTCGAAGGTGGGGCTGCCGGCCGCCGGCACGGTGCAGGAGGTGAGCGCCAGTCCCATGGAGCGGACGCCTGCGATCACCTTGCCGGCGACGTCGGTCACGCTGGCGAGGTCGGCGCCCTCCTCGGCCTTGGCCCCGGCGAGCTTCTCCAGCAAGACCGTCCCGCCGACACCACGGCGCCCCTGGGTGTAAAGGGAGTCCTTGACCGCGACGTCGTCGTCGATCACCACGCTGGCGACCTCAACGCCGTTGTCGCGGGCCAGGTCAGCGGCCATCTCGAAGTTCATCACGTCGCCAGAGTAGTTCTTGACGATGTGCAGCACCCCGGCGCCGCCGTCGACCTTGGTGGTCGCCCACTCCATCTGGTCGGGGGTGGGTGAGGTGAACACTGCCCCCGGACAGGCGGCGTCGAGCATGCCACGGCCGACGAAGCCGCCGTGGAGCGGTTCGTGACCGGACCCGCCGCCGCTGACCAGGCCGACCTTGCCCTGCCGTGGCGCATCGATGCGATAGACCACCGCCGGGTCGTAGTTCACGGCGACGAGGTCGGCATGGGCCCGAGCCAGTCCCTCCAGTGACTCGGGCACGAACTCGTCGATGCCGTTGATCAGCTTTTTCATCGCTTCCTCCTGACGGGGCGACGGTGGGCCGTCTGGCCTGGTCTGCGGTGACGGGTCCGGGGCTTGGGACGGTTAGGGACGCGCTAGCTGGCGCCCGCCTCTTCGGGTTCGGGGACGCGGCCGGGCTCGGGTTCGGCGACCGGCAGGAACCGGGAGATGAAGCCGTCATAGACATAGGCGCCCACCACCCCGCCGATGAACGGCCCGATGATCGGCACCCAGGCGTAGAAGTCGCCGTTCTGGTCCTTCATCGCGTTGGTCCAGCCGCACAGCAGCGAGGCCAGGCGGGGGCCGAAGTCGCGGGCAGGGTTGATGGCGTAGCCGGCATCCGCGCCCAGGGCCATGCCGATGCCGACCACCACGAGCCCGATGATGAACGGCGCCATGTTGGCGCCAGGCGACAGGTTGCGGGCGTCGGTGATGGCGAAGATCAGCAGCACCAGGATGGCGGTGCCGATGATCTGGTCGCGCAGGGCGCCGAGCTGGCTCACCGGCAGCACGCCGTTGCCGGGCAGGGTCGAGAAGACGCTCTGGGACTTGACGCCCTTGGCCGGGTCGAACTTGTCGAAGGACTCCCAGTAGTTCCAGCGGATCAGCAGCGCGGCGACGAACGCGCCGAGGGTCTGTGCGCCCCAATAGGGCAGCACCTTGCCCCAGGCGAATCCTCTGCGGACCGCCAGGGCGAGGGTGACCGCCGGGTTGATGTGGGCGCCGGAGATGCCTCCGGCGACGTACACGCCCATGACCACGCCGATGCCCCACGCCCAGTGGATCGACTGGGCACCAGCGGTGAAGGGCGTCAGGACGGTCTGGGCGACGACCCCAACACCGAAGATGATCAGGGTAAACGTGCCAAGGAACTCGGCGGACAGCTCACCCAGCAGGGTGTTGCGTCTCACAGGCGCCTCCTCGCAGCCAATGCGGCGCCGCTCAGCAATCTCGATGCTCGTTCGACGATGCTGAACAGCGTTAGATAATTACGGAGCCAGACGCTTGCCCTGTCAAGGCTCCAAGGTCTTGATCGGCTGATCCGCCAGGAGGCGTAACCCCGGGTCTCCGGGGTATCACGGTTGCTGGTTGCATTGGTCCTGGAACGCGGCGAGGATACGCCCTCAGGCGGTTCGTTCCGTTTGCCACCTGCCGGTTGCACCTGCGACAGCTGCAACGAGCAGCAAGGAGTCTGCCGATGCGCGTCTTCTCGTTCCGCCCGGCGCTCACCCTCCGTGGCCGCAAGTTCAACGGCCTGCGAGGCTGGGCGGGCAAGCCGTCCCACCCGCCGCTCACCGACATCCCGGTGGCGGCCTACCTGTTCGCTGCCGCCTTCGACCTGATCTCGTTGCTCGGCCGCAACCACACCTGGGCGCTGGACTTCCACCATGCCGCCACCTACACCCTTATCGGCGGGGCGGCGGTCTCGTCGCTGGCCGCGCTGACCGGGTTCTGGGACTGGCTGCGCTCAACCCCCAAAGGCACCCAAGCCCGGCGTACGGTCAACACCCATGCCTGGATCATGATCACGGTCACGGTGCTGGTGCTGGTCGACATCATCCTGCGGCTCACCGAGCCCGCGGGCACCACCCACAGCGGCGCCGGGGTGCTGGTGCTGTCCCTGCTCGCCGCCGGCCTGGTGACGCTCGGCGCGAGCTATGGCGGCACGCTCGTCTACGACTACGGCTTCAACGTCGAGACCGCCGGCGACCATCCGGTCTGGCATGTCAGCGAGACGGACGTGCTCCCGGGCGAGCGGCCCTGAGATTCTGCTCGTCGAGCCAGGTGGTCACTGCCGTCACGAACCGCTCCGGGGCCTCAAGTTGTGGCACGTGCCCGACGCCGTCGAGGACCTGGAATGTCCACGACGGCCGCGCGTCGGCGATCGCCTGGGTCGACCCGAGCGGCACCAGCCGGTCACCGGTGCCCTGCAGTAGCAGCGTCGGCGCAGCCACCGCCTGGACCGCACGCCGATAGGGGCCTGGCCGGGCGAGGGTCAGCAGCAGGGAGCGGGCCGCCTCCAGGAAGGCCGCATCGCCCCAGGCCAGTTCGGCGCGCTCCTGGGTCAGCGCGCACATGGCCGCCACCACTTCGGGCGGGACCCGCGATGCGTCCACGCAACAGACCCGCAGCACATCGGCGACCAGGCGCTCGGCGCCGAGCCGGGTGCGGCGGCTTGCCAGGAAGCGCTCACCGAGCCCAGGGATTGCGTAAAGGGTGAAGACCAGGCGCACTTCGCGATCCAGCCGCACTCCGCGCGGGCGCGGCACGGCCGGGTCGACCAGCACCAGTCCAGCCACCCGCTCGGGATGCGCCGCCGCCTCCAGCAGGCTGATCAGCCCACCCATGGAGTTGCCGACCAGGATCACCGGCGCACCGGCGACCTCGTTGATAAAGCGGCCGAGCAGCCGCTGGTTGGCACGGACCCGGGCATGACGCCCAGCCAGGGGGGTGCGCCCGAACCCTGCCAGGTCGAGGGCGAGCACCCGCGACCGCCGTGCCAGCAGCGGCGCCGCTGCCATCCAGTTGAGGTGCGCCCCACCGAGCCCGTGAACCAGCACCATCGCGGGGCGGCCGTCGCCGTCCCCGCCGAAATCGGCGTAGTGGACAGGACCATCGAGGTCGACGAACCGAGACTGCATGGCCTGCTCCTGAACCACACGGTGCGCTTGCTCGCCCTCCACCGTGGCCCAAAGTTACCGGACCGTCAAGTTAGCGGCAGCCGCTGGCTCAGAACGGCGTCGGCAGGTGGATGTTCGGGTTCGGGATGTGCAGGTGCAGCTGCAGGGTCGCCTCGACGAAGACGAAGCCGATCACCAGGGCGATCACGGCGGTGGTCGCCCTGTAGCGGGAGCCGATGCGGGCCAGGGAGCCGACCAGGACGATCCCTGCCGCCAGCAGCAGGTACCCGCCGACCTCCCCGAAGCTCGGCAGGCCGTCGTGGCCGATCAGCCCGTAGAGCGCGATGAGGGCGAAGAAATAGCCGCCGAAGGCGCGCCGGCGCCCGAGCAGGGCAGCCCCACTCAAGGTCAGCAGCGCTGGCAGGGTGATCCGCACCGATGACACCGGGTCGTCGCTGTTGAGCGCCATGGCGTCGAGCGCGGCGAACGCGGCCACCAGCGCGAGGTCTCGGAGCACCCCGCCGGGGAGCAGGTCGGCCAGCACCTTGACCCGCGAGCGCTCCCCCGCCGGCCTGTCCGCCGGCCGGTCTGGTGCCTGGGCTGGCCGGGAGGCAGCCGCGGGAGCCGGTGCCTGCGGTAACACGGGTGTGCGGGTGTGGGGCGCTGGCGGCGGGTAGGGGTAGGGCCGCGCGGCGGGCGACGGCACCGGCCGTGGCGGCCGTGGTGCCGGCCGTGGCCTGGCGTTCGGCGAGATCGGCTGCGAGACGACCCGAGGCCGGCTGGATGCCACCCCCGCGGGCCGCTCCACGGCTGGCTGGATCCAGGTGCGCTGGACCACGTCGGTGGCGGCGGCGACCGGGTCGGCGGGCGCCCCCTCGACCAGGCGTTCCAGCAGCCCCCGCGGGCTGGGCCGCTGCCGCGGGTCCTTGCCCAGCGCCGCCCGGGCAGCCTCAAGCAACGAACCGTGCGGTTGCAGGCCGCGAAGGTCCGGGTCGTGGTTGAGGATCCGCTGGCTGACCGCCTCGGCCGTGCCCGAGCCGAAGGGCGGCTCGCCGCTGGCCGCATAGGCGACCAGCCCACCCCAGGCGAACACGTCGCTGGCCGCGGAGGCGGTGCCGCCACGGAGCTGCTCGGGCGACAACCAGTTGAGCGAGCCCACCAGCATGCCGGTCTGGGTGAGGGCAGTCTGATCGGCCCGCCGGGCGATGCCGAAGTCGATCACCTTCGGGCCGGACGGCGACAGCAGCACGTTGCTCGGCTTGAGGTCGCGGTGCACCACCCCGGCGGCGTGGATCGCCTCCAGCGCCTCGGCCACGCCGACGGCGAAGCCCAGCAGCTGCGCACTGGCGAGCGGCCCGCGTTCCTCCACGGCCTCCCGCAGGGTCGGGCCCTCGATGAACTCGCTGGCGTACCAGGGCCGCTCGGCATCGACGTCAGCGTCCAGCATCCGCGCGGTGCAGAACCCCGCCACTCCGGACACCGCCCCCACCTCATGCTTGAAGCGCGCCCGGAACTCGGGGTCATGGGCCAGGTCCTCACGGACAGCCTTGATGGCGACCAGCCGCCGTTCCGGCGTCTGACCGAGATAGACGACTCCCATTCCGCCGCCGCCGAGCCGACCCAAAATGAAGTACGGCCCAAGCCGCCTCGGATCGGCCGTTCCGAGAGGTGACGTGCTATACATCCCAAAATCACGTTACCAGGCGGCCGGCACGAGCGAGCGCCATTTTCGTTGCGTCCCGGAAACGCTTCGTTGCAACCCGGAATCCAACTTGGAGAGAACCGGAGGCGATCATGGCTGATTTCGGGATGACCCCGGAGATCCGCGAGTGGCGCGCACAGGTCGGCGCGTTCATGGAGGAGCACGTCTACCCGAACGAGCCGGTGTTCGCCCGCGCCGACGACGAAGCGACGGCACGCGTGGCGGAGCTGCGCGCGGCGGCGAAGGCGGCGGGGCTGTGGGCGCCGTTCATCGGGCCGGAGGCGGGCGGGACCGGCAAGGGGTTCCTCGCCTACGCCTACCTGAACGAGGTGATCGGGCGGAGCCTGTGGGCGCAGCTGGTGTTCGGCTGCCAGGCGCCGGACGCCGGCAACGCCGAGATCCTGCACCAGTTCGGCACCCCCGAGCAGCGGGAGCGGTGGCTGTACCCGCTGGTCGCCGGTGAGATCCGATCGTTCTTCTCGATGACCGAGCCGGAGGTCTCCGGGGCCGACCCGACCGGGCTGCGCACCCGGGCGGTCGCCGACGACGGTGACTGGGTGATCGACGGGCACAAATGGTTCAGCTCCGGCGCTGAGGGCGCAGCGTTTGGGATCGTCATGGCGGTCACCGACCCGGACGCGCCGCCGCACCGGCGCGCCACCCAGATCATCGTCCCGGCCGACACCCCCGGGGTCGAGATCGTCCGCGCGGTCCCAGTCCTCGGCCATCGCGGCCGTGACTGGACCACCCACTGCGAGGTCCGCTACCGCGGCGTGCGGGTGCCCCAGGCCTCTACCCTCGGCCCGCGCGGCGAGGGCTTCCGCATCGCCCAGAAACGCCTCGGACCGGGCCGCATCCATCACGTGATGCGCTGGCTCGGGCAGATGCAGCGAGCCTTCGAGCTGCTGTGCCAGCGCTCGCTGGAGCGTGAGGCGTTCGGCGGCCCGCTGGCCGACAAGCAGACCGTGCAGAACTGGATCGCCGACTCCGCTGGCGGGATCCAGGCGTGCCGCCTCATGACCCTGGACGCCGCCCACAAGATCGACCAGGGCGACGAGGCCAGGGTCGAGATCTCGCTGCTGAAGTTCTATGCCGCCGGGGTCCTGCACGACGTCGTCGACCGCGCCATCCAGGTGCACGGCGCGCTCGGCCTCACCGACCAGACGCCGCTGGCGGTCATGTACCGTGAAGCTCGTGGGGCCCGCATCTACGACGGCCCTGACGAGGTCCACCGCATGGTGGTCAGCCGGCGCATCCTGCAGGTCTTCCGCGATGGCAGGACCTGGGATTTCGCTGGGTAGAGCGGTCGAGCGCGCGATGAGGGGGGCGATCGGTGGCACGCTCAAGCTTGAGGTGCAAACTACGCTATTGGTTCGACAACACCATGGCCCGGGGAACCGCGGCACTCATCGGGCTGCTCGCGGCCGTCTCCCTCGGGGTAGTCGTGGTCATCACCCTGCTGATCGCGGTGATCGATCCGAGCGGGGACGACGGCGGCGGCCACCACCCCCTGCTGGAGCTGTGGCGAAACTTCCTCGCGGCCTTCGACCTCCAGTCCGTGGAGGTATCAGGGCATGCATCGTTCCTCGCGCTCCGGCTGGTGCTCGCGCTTGGTGGCATCTTCCTGGTCGGCGCCCTGATCGGCATCCTGGCCACCGGGCTGGAAGGCCGGCTGGAGGAGCTGCGCAAAGGCCGCTCGCTGGTGGTCGAACAGGGGCATACCGTGCTCCTCGGCTGGTCCGAGCAGGTCTTTGCGATCATCCCGGAACTGGTCGAGGCCAACACCAACCAGCGACGCGGCCGCGTCGCCATCCTGGCCCCCAAAGACAAGGTCGAGATGGAGGACGAACTGCGCGCCAAGGTCGGCGCCACTAGGAACACCCGGGTCGTCTGCCGCACCGGCGACCCGATGGACCCCGACGACCTGGGGATCGTGAACCCGGACGGCGCCCGCGCGATCATGGTGCTCACCCCGCCTGGCGAAGAACCCGACATGCAGGTCATCAAGACGCTGCTGTCGCTGGCCAACCGCCCCGGGCGACAGGCCAAGCCGCTCCACGTTGTCGCCGCCATCACCGACACCCGCAACATGGCCGCCGCCGCCCTGGCCGGCGGCCCGGGGACCCGACTCGTCGACGCCGACGACATCGCCGCCCGGCTCATCGTCCAGGTCTCCCGGCAGTCCGGCCTGTCGGTGGTCTATACCGACCTGCTCGACTTCGAGGGCGACGAGCTCTACATGACCGAGGAGCCCAGGCTGGTGGGGACCGCCTTCGGCGACGCCCTGCTGGCCTACCGCAGCTCGGCGCCAATCGGGCTGCGCCACGCGGACGCCACCGTGCAGCTCAACCCGCCCATGGACCAGCGCATCGTCGCGGGCGACCAGCTCATCGCCATCTCCGAGGACGACGACACCGTGGTGCTGGCCGAGGAGGCGCCCACCCTGATCGAGGATGCGATCGTCACGCCCGAAACGCGCGCCCAGACCGTGGCCGTGGAGCGGGCGCTGCTGCTCGGCTGGAACCGCCGCGCCCCGGCCATCGTGCGCCAGATGGACCGCTACGTTCCGCCAGGGTCGGCGCTGTCGGTCGTCGCCGCGGACACAGATGGCCAGGTCGGCGAGGTGGTCGGGAAGCTGGGGGGAGAGCTCGAACGGCTCCAGGTCACCTTCTGCAAGGGGCAGGCCCACGATCCGGCCACCCTGGAGGCGGTCGGCCCGCACCGCTTCGACCACGTGACCGTGCTCAGCGCCGACGACCTGGAGGCGCAGGAGGCCGACTCGCGGACGCTGGTGACGTTGCTGCACCTCCGCGAGCTGGCAGGGCGGCAGGGCAACGGCTGCGCGATCATCAGCGAGATGGCCGACGACCGCAACCGCCAACTGGCCCAGTTCGCCCGTGCCGACGACTTCGTGGTCAGCCAGAAGCTCATCAGCCTGCTGATGACCCAGGTCGCCGAGAACCCGCACCTCGCCACGGTCTTCGCCGATCTGTTCGACGCGGACGGCTCGGAGATCTACCTGAAGCCCGCGTGCGACTTCGTGCGTGAGGGCGTCGAGATCGATTTCTATACCGTCGTGGAGGCCGCCCGCCGCCAGGGCCAGGTGGCAATCGGCTACCGCGTCCACGCCGACAGCCACCAGCCGCCGACCTTCGGTGTGGTCCTCAATCCCGACAAGCGGGTCCCGGTGACCATGCGGCCCGGCGACCGGGTGATCGTGCTCGCCGAGGACGGGTAGCGGGCAGCCGGGTAGCGGCTACGACAGTGCGCTGCCCGCCAGCCAGCTGGACCAGGAGGTATTCCAGTCCTGCACGCCGAGGGTGTTGGTGGGGGCCTTGGGCGAGCCGGTCACCTGGACGACGTCGCCACGCCGGGAGAAGTTGTAGAACCAGGTCGCGTCCGCGACGGAGACGTTCACGCAGCCGTGGGAGACATTGGAGTTGCCCTGTGCTCCGGTTGACCAGGGCGCGGCGTGAACGAACTCGCCGCTGTTGGCGATGCGCACGTCCCAGAGGACCTTCTCGTAGTAGCCGTCGGGCGAGTTGCGCGGGATCCCGACGGTCGCCGAGTCCATGGTCACGACCTGGGACTTCTCAAGGACGAAATGGATCCCGTTGGTGGTCGGGTACTTGTCTCGGCCAGTGGAGACCGGGATCACCTTCACCGCCTTGCCGGCGGAAGTCACCGTCATCTTGTGGGCGGTGGTGCTCACCACGCTGACGTGCCTCGCGCCAATCGTGAAGTGGACCAGGCGGTCGCGCACGCCCCAGATCCCGTCGCCGGCGTCGACCCCGGCAAGATGGGCGTGCAGCGTGACCTGGGTGCCACTTGCCCAGTAGGACTCGGTGCGGTAGTGGACCTCTTTGTCGTTGAACCAGTGCCAGGAACCCTTCACCCCGGTCGAGGTCTGCACCTGGAGCCGCCGTTCGACCGCGGCGCGGTCGGTCACCGGGCGGTCGAACCAGATGACGATCGGCATGCCGACGCCGACAGTCTCCCCGTCCAGCGGCATGATCGAGGCGGCGAGGAGCCCCTGCGGGGTCAGGGTGGAAAACGAGCTGATGTGCTGGGTGGCGGTCCCGGACTGGTTGGCCGCGATCACCACCACCTGGTAGCGGGCGCCCGGCGTGAGCACGCCGCTGCTGGTCCAGGTGCGCCCGTCACTGCTGAGGGTGCCGGGGAGCTGCTGGCCGGCGCCGGTGACGCGGACCGAGCGGAGCGTGCCGCCGCTGGCGGTGACCTTGGCGTGGGCGTCGGGCCGGACCCCGCTGGCGTGGTCGGCGGGGCTGAGCTTGAGCTGGACCGGCGGGGCAGCCGGCTTGGACGGCGCCACATGCGCCACCGCCCCGGTGACGGCGTGACGGACCGACGTCCCGGTCAGCCGCCAGAGTCCGACGCCGATCCCGCCGATGACCAGCACCGCCATGGCGGCGATGGCGATCAGCGCCGGCCCGCGCCGCCCGCCCCCCGGGCTCTGCAGCTCACGCAGACTGTCCAAGCTCAACTCCGACGGCACCTCCCCCGTGACGTGCCTACCCCTGGTGACTGCTTGCAACCTGGTCGTGGAGCTGCGGCGATCTCCCCAGTGATCGATGGTACCCATCTGGGATAGTTCGTGACCTGTTCGAGGCTGAACCGTGCAGCAACGAGCTGATTTGTTATGCATTTGTGCCCACTGAGCTGCGGGGACATTGTCAAATGCCAGCCTTGCCCGCCCTCGGGAACTATTAGCGAAATACGGCGAGCATCTACCAATTGCAGCTACCGCTCGGTAATGTCCTGTGGTCAGGCCGTCGTGCCCCGGACGACCCGAGGAGGAACGCATCGATGCGCCGCGCCGCCGCCACCCTCGCCCTGCTCATGCTCCTGCCACTCGGGCCGCCCGCCAGCGCCCAGACCCAGCCCGCTGGCCGGGTGGTGCGCGACCGCTTCGGGATCGCCCACCTCCAGGCCGCCAACCGCCACGACCTGTTCTTCCTGCAGGGCTGGGTCCACGCCCAGGACCGGCTGTTCCAGATGGACGTCCGCCGCCGCCAGGCCAGCGGGACGCTGGCTGAGCTGCTCGGCCCCGACGCGCTCCCCGCTGACGTGCAGCTGCGCACCATCGGGCTGCGCCGCGCCGCCGTCCGCTCGATGGCGGTGATCTCGGCGCAGTCCCGCGCCGCCCTGCAGGCCTATGCCGACGGGGTCAACGCCTTCGTCGCCAGCCATCCGCTGCCGCCCGAGTACGCCGCGCTGCACCTCACCAAGTTCGAGGCGTGGACGGCGCTGGACAGCGTCACGGTCGGCAAGCTCATCTCCTTCGGCCTGTCGTTCGACATCGACGACATCAGCCGGACCTTCACGCTGTTCGCCTACCAGCTGGCCGGCCAGGCCCACGGCTTCGACGGCGCCAAGCTGTTCTACCAGGACCTGGAGCGCACCCAGCCGTTCAGCTCCGCTGCCACCGTCCCGGACGCATCCGGCCAGCCGCCCCACGCCGCGACCAGTGCCACGGCGATGTCGCCGGGGATCGAGGCGGCGGTCGCGGCGGCCCACTCCTCCGCCAGGGCCGCCCAGCTCCGCACCGCCGCCTCGCTGGCCCGCCAGTACCGGGCCACGGCCGCGAAAGTCCCGGCGCTCAGCCAGGCGCTCAGCGGCGACCACAGCGCTTCCGGCTCCAACGAGTGGGGCGTGGCCGCAAGCCACAGCGTGGACGGGCGGCCGATGATCGCCAACGACCCGCACCAGCCGCTGACCGCCCCCTCGAACTTCTACCCGCTGCAGCTGCAGGTCGCCGCGACCGGCACCAACGTGGTCGGCGCCAGCTTCGCCGGAACGCCTGGGGTGATCGTCGGCCACAACGACTTCATCAGCTGGGGCGCGACAGTAAATCCAATGGACGTGACCGACACCTACCTGGAGCAGGTCCGTAACGACCCGGCCTCGCCGAGCGGGCTGGCCACCGTCTACAAGGGCCAGCTGGAGCCGGTCGTCGCGATCCCGGAGGTCTTCAAGACCAACAACCCTGCCGCCGGCAGCGACGACGACGTCACCGTGGTGCCGCCCGGCGGCGCCATCCCCGCGGCAACGCTGATCGTGCCGCGCCGCAACAACGGCCCGATCATCCTCCTCAACCAGGCCGCGGGTGCCGCCCTGAGCGTGCAGTACACCGGCTTCAGCGGCACCCGCGAAACCGACACCTTTGACATCTGGGACAACGCGAAGGGCCTTGCCGACTTCGAGCGGGGGCTGCAGTTCTTCGACGTCGGCGACCAGAACTGGGCCTACTCGGACGTGCATGGCAACCTCGCCTACTTCACCAGCAGCGAAATGCCGATCCGTGAGGACCTGCAGGCTGGGACGGTGAACGGCCAGCCGCCGTTCCTGATCCGCAACGGCACCGGCGGCAACGAGTGGCTCCCGGTGCAGCACCCGCAGGCCGGCCAGGCGATCCCCTACGAGATCCTGCCGCCGGCCGAGATGCCCCACGTCGTCAACCCGCGTGCCGGGTTCTTCGTCAACGGCAACAACGACCCGATCGGCACCAGCCTCGACAACGACCCGCTGAACCAACTGCGTCCCGGCGGCGGGATCTTCTACCTCAACCCCGGCTACGACGGCATCCGCGGGGGCCGCATCACCCAGCTGCTGCGCGCCAAGCTCGCCCACGGCAAGGTGTCCGTAGCCGACATGCAGACGATCCAGGCCGACACCGGGCTGCTGGACGCGCAGTTTTTCGTTCCGTACGTGATGCGCGCGCTGCACGACGCGCGCGCCTCGACCGACCCGACCCTGGCGGCCCTCGGCCGTGACCCGGCCATCCAGGAGGCGGTCGGGCGGCTCGCCGGCTGGGACTTCACCACCCCGACCGGGATCCCGCAGGGCTACGACGCTGCCGACGTGAACGGCCGCCTAGGGGCGCCGAGCCGCCACGAGGTCGCCGCCAGCGTGGCTGCCACCATCTACGCGCTGTGGCGTGGCCAGTTCATCCACAACACCATCGACGCCTTCCTCGACCCGCTGCAGCTCCCCCACCCGCAAAACGACGAACGCTCGCTGACGGCGCTGCAGCACCTGCTGCAGAGCTTCGGCCAGAGCGGCGGGGTCGGCGCCTCCGGCGTCGACTTCTTCCAGGTGCCGGGCGTCGCCTCGGCCGCCGACCGGCGAGACGTGCTGCTGCTGCGCAGCGTGGCAGGTGCGCTGGACGAGGCGGCCGGGCCGAGCTTCGCAGCCGCCTTCCACGGCTCGCGCAACCAGGTCGACTACCGCTGGGGCCTGCTGCACCGCATCGTCTTCGACCACCCGCTCGGTGGGCAATTCAGCATCCCGCCGGCCTTCGGCCAGTTCCCCCAGCCCCTGCCCGGCCTGCCCGGCGTGCCGCGCGACGGCGGCTACGACACCGTCAACGTCGGCACCCACGACGTCCGCGCCGCCGACTCGGGCGGCTTCATGTTCGACAGTGGCGGCGCCAACCGCTATGTCAGCGCCGCTGGTCCCGCCGGCGTCACCGCCCAGACCAGCCTCCCCGGCGGCACCAGCGCGATCCCAGACAACCCGTTCTACCTCAATCTGCTCCCCGGCTGGCTCACCGCCGACGCCTTCCCGCTCGTGCAGCTTCATTGAGGTGGCATCTCGCCGGGATCGGGGCCGGTGGCGACCGGGCGGGTAGGGTCGCTGACCCACTCGCTCCAGGAGCCGACATAGAGGGCGGCTTGGAAGCCCGCGACCTCCAAGGCGAGGACGCCGTGGGAGGCGGCGACCCCTGAGCCGCAGTAGGCGCCGACCGGGACGCCGTCGGTCGCGCCGAGGGCGGCGAACTGTTGGCGTAGCTTCGCAGGGGGGCGGAGGCGGCCGTCGGCGCTGAAGTCCTCGGCGGCGGGGGCGTTGCGGGAGCTGGGGATGTGGCCGCCGACCGGGTCGAGCGGCTCGTGGTCGCCGCGGTAGCGCTCTGGGGCGCGGAAGTCCAGCAACGCGCCGCTGCGGGCCAGCGCGGCCGTCCCGGCAGCGTCGAGCAGCGGCATGTGGCCGGGCCGCGCCTGGAAGTCGCCCGGGTCGGGGTCGGGGACCAAGGCGGTCAGCGGCAGGCCTGCTGCCTGCCAGGCCGCGAAGCCGCTGTCGAGGACGCGCACGTCGTCGTGGCCGAAGTAACGGAGCAGCCACCAGGCGCGGGCCGCGCCGCTGATCGGGTCGGGGGTGTCGTAGACGACCACCGCCCGGTCGGTGCGCACCCCGGCGGCCTGCATGGCGGTCTGGAACTGCTCCAGGCCGGGCAGTGGGTGGCGTCCGGTGCCGGGGCCGGGCGGGGCGGACAGGTCGGCGCCGAGGTCGACGAACACCGCGCCGGGCAGGTGCGACTCGTCGTAGCGTTCCCGCGCTGGGGGGCCCTGCAGAGACCAGCGCGCGTCGAGCACCACCGGCGGCGCTGGCCCGTCCAGTTGCGCGGCCAGCTCCTCGGGGCTGATCAGCGGATTACGTGGCGGCATCGTGTTCCCCTTCCGCATGCGGTTCGGAGTCGGCGGAGCTCGGCGCGGGTCATCGTAGAACGAGGCGGCCATCACGATCCCGCCGGCGAGCGGTTCGCCGACGGCTTCTCGACCAGGTAGTCGCCCAGGATCAGGGCATCCATCTCGGTGTTGAGGAAGTCGGCGACCGCCTCGGCGGGGCGGTGGACGATCGGCTCGCCGCGCAGGTTGAAGCTGGTGTTGAGGATCACCGGGACGCCGGTGCGGGCCTCGAACTCGCTGAGCAGGCGGTGGAACAGCGGGTTGGTGGCGGCGTCGACGGTCTGCGGGCGGGCGCTGCCATCGACGTGGGTGACGGCCGGGATGGCGGCCTGCCGGTCGCCGCGGACGGGCAGGATCAGCAGCATGAAGGGGCTCGGGTGGTAGCCGGCGAACCAGTCCGGGCCTCGCTCGGCCAGCACGCTCGGCGCGAAGGGGCGGAACGGCTCGCGGTGCTTGACCCGTACGTTGACAATGTCCTTCATCTCCGCCCGTCGCGGGTCGGCGAGGATCGAGCGGGCGCCGAGCGCCCGGGGGCCGACCTCGGCGCGGCCCTGGAACCAGCCGACTACCTGGCCGTCGGCGAGCAGCCGTGCCGCCACTGCGGCGGGGTCGCCGAGGCGGCGGACCTCCAGCCCGATGCCGGCCAGGGCCTGCTCGTAGGCGGCGCTGGGGTGATCGCTGCCGTGGAAGGCGTGGGTCATGGCCTCGCGGCGCGGCTTGCCGAGCTGCTGATGCCAGACCCACAGTGCCGCGCCGAGGGCGTTGCCGGCGTCGGAGGCGGCCGGCTGGACGAAGATCCGCTCGAAGCCCGCCTCCTTCAGCAGGCGGCTGTTCATCGCCGAATTGAGCGCCACCCCGCCGGCCAGGCAGAGGTTCGGCGAGCCGCTGCGCCGCCGCAGCTCGCGGGCCACGTGCAGGGCGATCTGCTCCAGCAGGGCCTGGACGGCGTGGGCGAGGTTGGCGTGCAGCTCGGTGAGCGTGCTTTCCGGTTCCCGGGGCGGGCCGTAGCGCTCCAGGAAGCGCTTGGAGAACCAGCCGGCCTCACGCTGGTAGGCGAAGTGGGCCAGGTTGACGCGGAACAGGCCGTCAGGGGTGGCCCGCACCAGGGCGGCCAGCTCGGCGTCGAGCTTGTCGCTGCCGTAGGGCGCCAGGCCCATGACCTTGCCTTCGTCGGCGTTGGGGATGAAGCCGAGCAGCCAGGTGAAGGCCGAGTAGACCTCGCCGAGGGAGTCGGGGTTGCGGACCGCGGCGAGGGGTCGCAGGCGCGGGCCCTGGCCGTGCTGCAGGGTGGTCGACAGGAAGTCGCCGCCACGGTCCAGCGTGAGCACCGCGGCCTCGTCGAAGGGGCTGGCGAAGAAGGCGCTGGCGGCGTGGGCGTCGTGGTGGCCGACGTGGGCGATGCGGCCCCGGTAGGACCAGCGGCGCCGGAAGGCAAGCTCCTTGCGGGCGAGGTTGGCATCGACGTAGGCCTGCACCGCCAGCCGCTTGGGCGAGCCGCGCCGCAACGCGTCGATCGCGCCCCGGGCGAAGTCGAGCCCCGGGCGGTGAGCGAAGGCAACCACGTCCAGGTCACGCGCTTGGATCCTGGCCCGCTGGAGGCAGAAGTCGATGGCCGCGTCCGGGAAGCGCTTGGTGTGCCGCTCGCGGTTGAAGCGCTCCTCCTCGGCGAAGGCGACGATGCGGCCGTCGACCAGCAGGCAGGCGGCCGTGTCATGGCTGAAGCAGTTGACGCCGAGGATGCTGTGCATCGCCGCTCCCGCGAGAATCCCCACCCCACAGCATTTCTACCACAGCACCCAGAATGGCAACCGCCCCCGGCGGTCGCGCCGGGGGCGGTGCAGAGGTTGCTCTTGGTTCTCGGTTGGCTCTTGGTTCCAGTGGCCTCTTGCGAGCCTCAAGCCCGGAAGGAGGGCTTCGAAGCCTCGTCCAGAAGCGTGTAGCGCTCGAACTCGCCAGTCGCGTCGAAACCGACGCGCGCGCCGCGCTCGGTCTTCCGATCCCGCCACCATGCCGTCAGCATCCGCAGTCGCATTGCTGTACCCCCCGTTAGGCTCGATCGTGTGTCGCGTTGTTCGGCATCTCCCTTGATGGGCATGAGCATCGCTTACGTAGGTAACGAACTGGCAGAGACCTACGACACGGCATGGTTACGAACGGTCACAGAAGATGCACGAACCCGCTGCCTTAGATGTGTCCGGCTGCCCCCTCTCCCAAACACCAGCATTAACGGGCATCCTGGTGGGGACGATCCGAGCGAGGAGGCTTGCTATGGCCGAGGCCTACATCATTGAGGCGGTCCGCACGCCGATCGGGCGCCGGGGTGGCGGGCTGGCCGCAGCACACCCGGCCGACCTGGGCGCGCACGTGCTCCAGGCACTGGTCAAGCGCAGCGGGATCGACCCGGCGGCGGTGGACGACGTGATCTTCGGCTGCGTCGACCAGGTCGGAGCGCAGGCGATCAACGTCGCCAGGACCGCGTGGCTGGCAGCGGGCTTCCCCGAGGAGGTCCCAGCTACCACCGTCGACCGGCAGTGCGGCTCCTCGCAGCAGGCGGTGCACTTCGCCGCCCAGGGCATCCTGGCCGGGACCTACGACCTCGCCGTGGCCGGCGGGGTGGAGAACATGAGCATGGTGCCGATCGGCGGCAACGTGATCGCAGGCATCCAGGCAGGCTACGGCAGCCCGCTGGCGGCCGACGGCTGGCTGGCACGCTACGGCGACCAGGAGATCAGCCAGTTCCGCGGTGCCGAGCTGATGGCCGAGCGCTGGGACCTCAGCCGCCTTGCCATGGAGGAGTTGGCGTTCCGGAGCCACGCCAGGGCGGCGCGCGCCTGGGCCGAGGGCCGCTTCGACCGCGAGGTGGTCCCCTACGGCGCGGTCAGCCGCGACGAGGGGTTCCGGGAAGAACCGTCCATGGACAAGATGGCCACGCTGCAGACGCTCTCCCCGACCGGCCGCCTGACGGCCGCGACCTCCAGCCAGATCTCCGACGGCGCCGCCGCGCTGCTGCTCGCGTCGGAGGCGGCGGTGCGCCGCCACGGCTTGCGGCCGCGTGCCCGCGTGCATGCCATGACGGTGGTCGGCAGCGACCCGGTGCTGATGCTCACCGGCCCGATCCCCGCGACCCAGCGCATCCTCAAGCAGACTGGCCTGTCGGTGGACGACCTCGACCTGGTCGAGATCAACGAGGCGTTCGCCCCAGTGGTGCTGGCCTGGCAGCGGGAGACCGGCGCCGACCTGGAGCGGGTCAACGTCAACGGCGGCGCTATGGCGCTTGGCCACCCGCTTGGCGCGACCGGCGCCAAGCTGCTCACCACCATGCTCCACGAACTGGAGCGCCGCGAGGGCCGCTATGGCCTGCAGACGATGTGCGAGGGCGGCGGCATGGCCAACGCCACCATCATCGAGCGCCTCGCCTGACCCTTCCGGTCGGTAGTTCCTGAGGGCTAGCGGGCTCTTCTTGCTCCTTCTCGCCGGGCGTGTCGCGTCCGGGTGGCCTGGTGCGCATAGGTCCTTCGAGCGCAGGCCCCTGCCTCGAGCACCTATCCCCGTCCCACGGAGAGGAGTGAGATGCGAAAGTATCGCGCCTGGCTCGCGGCAGACCTGCCCGCCGCACTCGCCACGCTGAGAGAGGAGCTGCAACGGCATCGCCGCACCGTGCTGGCGATCGGCGTCCCGGTCGTAATCGCCGCGGTCACCTTCGCTGTCGCCTCCATCCCGTTCGCCCATGCCGCCTCGGACCCTCCGGAGTCGCCCCCCAAGCCGTCGTGCGCGGGCAGCACGGTGGCGAAGTCCACCGACGGCGGCGCTGCGGTGACCTTCAACACCAGCAACAACAAGCTCACGGCGTGTGATATCAAGAAGGACGGCCGCTCCGCTGTCGGCGAATGGGGCACCTCGTCGACCGGGTCATTCCAGGTTGTCGAGGTCAACGACGACGGCGTCGGCACGGCCGACGAGAGCGACAACGCGATCAAGGCCACCTTGGGCCAGACGATCTTCATCAGGGCCTGCTCGCAGGACCTCAGCGCCGGGGAGAAGACGCCCAGCGCCTGTGGCACTCCGGTGCAGGTCGCCATCACCACGACGACCTCGGGTTCGTCGTCCAGCGGCTCCTCCTCGACTGGGTCGACGACCTCGGACACCGACACGAACCCGAGTGCGGCGACCAGCACCGGCGGCGGCGCAAAAGCGACCTTCACGCCAACGACCGGGTTGCTGCAGATCTGCTCCACCCAGAGCAGCACCACCACTGACGCGGTGGTGATCTGGTTCACGGCTGCGGGCGGCCTCAAGAGCGCCCACGCCACCGGCACCGCCACGGGCACCGCCAGCGGCAGTAGCACCGCCAGCGCCACCGCCGGCAACTGCACCACCGCCAACGCCGACGCTCCGCTGGCCAACGGGACCGTAATCGTCTACTTCGCATGCACCCAGGCGGCGACCGCGCACTCGGACCTCAAGAACTGCGTCGGCATCAAGGACACCTCCGCGCTGAAGGCCTCCTCGGCGACCCAGCCGGACCTCACCTCGGACCTGTCGAACAGCTCGAGCGGCTAGTGCCGCACTTAGGCATGACCGGGCCGCGGCGCTGGTCCCTGCCCTCACAGGGGCCGGCGCCGCTCCTTGACGCCCGAACGGCAATAGGTTAAGGGCCCATCGGGGCGGGTCGATACGGCAGGAACCTGGACCCCCACTGGAGCGGCGGTCCCCGTCACGGAGGCCCGCCACCGTGCTCTTGCGCCTGCGCCGAATCGCCCAAATCCGAAGGCTTGCCGCCGTCACGCTGACAATTGCGGCGCTAGGAGTGCTGCTCGGCGGCCTCAAAGCAGGCGCCCTGCCACAGAGCCCGCCGGTGCCGGTGCCGGTGCCGGCCGGGTGGAAGACGGTCAACTACGGCGCCGTCCAATTCGCCGTGCCGGCGAGCTGGCCGGTCTACGATCTCGCCGCCGACCCGGGACGCTGCGTCCTGCTCGACACCCACGCGGTCTATCTCGGCCATCAGGGCGTTGAGGCGGCCTGCCCGGCACGGGCGCTCGGGCGCAGCGAGGCCCTGCAGATCGAACCGCTCGACGCGACCAGCGCCGCGACCGCCGCGCTGGCAGACTCCCCGGCGACCGTCGGCGGCGAGCCTGCTCAGATCGACCCGTCGAGTGCCACCACCCAGGTCTTCGTGGCGGCGCTCCCCCGTGCTGGGGTGCTGCTCCGGGTCGCCTGGGGACAAGACGAAGCGCTCGCCAAGCAGGTGATCGCCACCCTGACGGTGCGCCCCGGCGCCCACCCGGCCGCCACGGTGGCATCGCCCTCTGAGGATGCTCCGGGAGCGGAGGCTGGCACGGCCACCCCCGAGGCCGCTCCCGCAGCCACCACCGTCGGCTCCTACCACGGTAGGGGGTTCGACACCTGCGCCGCGCCGTCGCTGCGATCGCTGGTCGCCTGGCGCGCCTCGCCCTTCCGGGCGCTGGGCATCTATATCGGCGGCGGCAACCGCGCCTGCGCGGACGGCAATCTCTCGGCCAAATGGGTGACCGGCGCAAGCCGCCTGGGCTGGCACCTCGCGCCGCTCTACGTCGGCCTGCAGGCGCCCTGCGTGCGCCAGCCGCACCTGACGGTGCTTGCCACCAACACCGCCACGGCAGCGGCGCAGGGTGCCGCCGCCGCGCGCGACGCGGCCGCCCGTGCCCGCCACTTCAGGATCGGCCGTGGCACTCCCATCTACTTCGACATGGAGGCTTACAACCGCAAAGCGCCAGGCTGCAGCCGCGCGACGGTCAGCTTCCTCAGCGCCTGGACCGGCGGGCTGCACCATCAGGGCTACCGCTCCGGCATCTACGGCAGCGCTGGCTCCACTATCGCAGACCTGGTCGGCGCCTACCGCAGCGCGAGCTACCAGCGGCCGGACACGGTCTGGTTCGCCGCCTGGAACGGCCTGCCCACCCTTGCCGACCGCCACCTGCCGGACTGGGCCTGGCCGTCACACCGGCGCATCGCCCAGTACCGCGGCGGCCACACCGAGCGGTACGGCGGCGTCACCATCAACATCGACAGCGACGTGATCGACACCACGCTGACCGGGACTGGCCACAGCCGGACCAATTTCCAGCCCGCGATCGGCATCAACCGCGACGGACGCGCTGAGCTGTTCGCCGTCACCCGCAGGGGCGCCCTGCAGCACAGCTGGCGCTGCCACTGCCGGAGCAGCTGGTCATCGTTCACGCCGCTGCTGCCAGGCATCACCGCCAGCGGCAACCCGACTGTGGCACGCAACGCGGACGGGCGCCTGGAGGTGGCCGTCCGCACCAGCCACGGCGGCGTGGTGCACGCCTGGCAGCACGTGCCGGGCGGCGGCTGGGGCCGCCAGCCGTTCCCCAGGGTGCATGCGACCGCCTCGCCGTTGCTGTTCGCCTGGCCGGGCGGCCGCCTCGAGGTGGTCGTGCCGGCGGGGTCTACGGTCCTGCACGCCTGGCAGCACGTACCGGGTGGCAGCTGGAGCCGCTGGGTTGTGCTCGGCCATGTCTCAACCAGCCAGATGAGCGCCGCCATCGACAGCGACGGCCATCCACAGCTGTTCGCCACCACCGGCGACGGCCTCCTGCTCAACGACCGCTGGGGTCGTCACGGCTGGTCAGGGTTCCAGCGTCTCACCAGCGCGAGCGGGCTGGCGGGGCGGCCGTCGGCGGCCGTCAACCAGGACGGTCGGCTCGAGGTGGCGGCACGCAGCGGCAGCGACACCCTGCTGCACGCCTGGCAGTGCGCCTCCTGTGGGGGCGGCTGGGCCTGGCGGCACTACCCCACCCTGGGCGCGGACGTGGCGACCGGCAACCCCACCCTGATCCGCAGCCTGTCCGGGCGTCTGACCGTGACGGTGAGCACCGCTACCGGCGAGGCCAAGCGGCTGCGGCAGATCGAGCCGGCAACCGGTCATGGCGGAGCCTGGGAGCCGTTCGGCTCGCTCGGCGGGCCAGTGGACGCCGATGTCGCCGTGCGGGCTGCCACCGACCGGGTCTTCGTCGCCGCCCGCAGCCCTGGCGGCTCGCTGCTCGTCGGCGCCTGGACCGCCACGACCTGGTCCGGCTGGCACAACCTCGGCGGGTCGTTCTGACGCCGCTCCCGCTGTGGTGGGCTCCTTCGGACCGCTTCTGTAATAGTGGTGGACCGTAACGCCGCTGCGCCTGAACGCTTCCGAAGGACCTGACGTGGCCGAAACCGACACCCATACCCAGACCGATACTCAGACCGAGACTGAGGCGATCCGCCGCTTCGCCTACCCCGTGAGCCTGGAGCTGGGCGGCCGCCGCGCGCTGGTGGTGGGTGACCTGGCCGTCGCCCATGGCAAGGCCGAGGCGCTGGCCGGCGCCGGCGCCGAGGTCACGGTGGTGGCGGAAGGCCCGGCTGCGGCGCTCGACCGGCTGGAGCGGGACGGCCGCATGACCGTGCGACGGCGGCGCTTTGCCCCCGGCGACCTCGACGGGATGTTCCTGTGCGTGGCCGCCTCCCCCGACCCGGAGCTCCGCGCGGCCATCCACCGGGAGGCCCGGGCACGGCAGGTGCTGGTCAACGTCATGGACGACCCGGAGCACTGCGACTTCGCCGCTCCGGCGGTGGTGCGGCGCGGCGACCTGGTGATCGCGGTCTCGACCGGCGGCCGCTCCCCCGCGCTGGCAAGCCGCCTGCGCGAGCAGCTGGAGCAGCGCTACGGCCCTGAGTGGGAGGCGCTGCTCGACCTGCTCGCCGAGGTCCGCGCGCAGACCATCGCCTCCCTGCCCGACGTGGACGAGCGGATCCGCCGCTGGCGCGCGGCGCTGCGCCTCGACGAGGTGGAGGCGCTGCTCCGCGACCACCGCCGGGACGAGGCGCGCCAGCGCCTGCTCGACCGGCTCAGCAGCGCTGACGGCGCCGACACTGGGGAGGGCGGGCAGTGACAGAGCCCGGCGTCGTCTACCTGGTGGGCGCCGGACCCGGGGATCCGGGGCTGCTGACCCTGCGGGGCGCAGAGCTGCTCCGCTGCGCCGACGTCGTGGTCCACGACCGGCTCGCACCGCCCGAGCTGCTCAGCCTCGCCCCCGCCGGGGCGGAGGTGATCGACGTGGGCAAGCGGCCCGGCGACGCCACCCGCAGCCAGGAGGCCGTCAACAAGCTGCTGGTCGAGCGGGCGCTGCAGGGCAAGCTGGTGGTGCGGCTCAAGGGCGGTGACCCGTTCGTCTTCGGGCGCGGCGGCGAGGAAGCGCTGGCCTGCACCGAAGCCGGCGTCCCCTTCGAGGTGGTCCCGGGAGTGAGCGCGGCAATCGCCGCGCCCGCCTACGCCGGCGTGCCGGTCACCCAGCGGGACCTGGCGGCCAGCTTCGCGGTGGTGACCGCCAGCCGTGCCGGCGGGACCAACCCCGACCTCGGCCGTGTCGCCACCGCCGTGGACACGCTGGTGCTGCTGATGGCCGCCGGACGGCTGCGGCAGGTCTGCGAGGCGCTGCTGGCAGCCGGGCGGCCAGGCGACGAGCCGGCGCTGGTGGTGCAGTGGGCCGCCACTCCCCGCCAGCGCTCCCTGCTGGGCACCCTTTCGACGCTGCCCGACCTCGCCGCCGACGAGGGCATCGGCCCGCCGGCGACCCTGGTGGTCGGCCAAGTCGCCAGCCTCGCCAAGCACCTCGGCTGGTTCAACAATTCTCCACCGATCTAGTCGAAAAATCGTCGAGAAATAGGACAGCGCCAGCCTGATCAGCAATTCTTGACAGCTTGTCCCCCTCTCCGGCACGGTTACTACAGAGATGACTGTCCTCCTGCTGACACGCAACCGCGCCTTGGACCACGGGCGTGTTGTCTGCTGCGCCTGTCGGCGGGCCCGACGGTCCTGCCGCGCAACGTAGCGCAGCATCTCGCTCCCTCGACCGTCGGGCCTGATCCGGTCCACCGCCTGCAGCTTTTACGACCGACACCCGCGTGCCGAGAGGAGCCCCTACCGTGGCAGTCGTTGCCACTGAATGGTCCACCGCCGTCCTGCCCCGCCGCCGCCCGACCCTCCGCCCCGCCGAAATCGCCGCTGCGGCCGAGCGCCTGGAGGCATGTTCAGCGCAGGAGGTGCTCGCCTGGGCGGTCGCCACCTTCGGGGACCATTGCGCCATCGTCACTTCTTTTCAGCGTGAGGGCATGATCATCATCGACATGGCGTTGCGGCTGGACCGGTCAGTGCGGGTGCTGACCATCGACACCGGGCGGCTGCCCGCCGAGACCTACGAGATGATCGACACGGTCCGCGCCCGCTACGGCGTCGAGGTCGAGGTGATCACGCCCGACAGCGCCAGCCTGGAGGCGATGCAGACGCTGCACGGCCCCAACCTGTTCCGCCGCGACCGGGCGCTGCGCCGGCTGTGCTGCCACGTCCGCAAGGTCGAGCCGCTGGAGCGCGCCCTGGAGGGGCTCGGCGCGTGGTCGACGGGGCTGCGCCGCGACGGCGGCCTGGCCCGCGCCGGCATCGCCAAGGTGGAGCTGGACGAGGCCCACGGCGGCATCGTGAAGCTGAACCCGCTGGCCGACTGGACCCGGGAGCGGGTCGCGGCCTACACCGCCAGCAGGGACCTGCCGGAGCACCCCCTGTACGCGGAGGGCTACACCAGCATCGGCTGCGCCCCCTGCACCCGGCCGGTCAGCGCCGGCGAGCACGAGCGCGCCGGGCGCTGGTGGTGGGAGGCCGACGAGCTGCGCGAGTGCGGCCTGCACCACCGCAGCGCCTCGCAGCGCCTCGACCTGGCCCTCGCCGAGGTGCACACCCGGGCAGCGACCGCAAGCGTCAATGGAACCGGAACCACCAGGAGAACCGCATGACCAACCAGGTGGAGCAGGTCAAGGCGGCGCTCGACCCGATCGATCCCGAGGTCGAGCAGCGCATCCGCCGCTATGCCCGCGACGGCTACAAGAGCATCGACCCGGAGGACCTCAAGGTCCGCTTCCGCTGGTGGGGCCTGTACACCCAGCGTCCCGAGGAGGCGGGCTACTTCATGATGCGCATCCGCGTCCCGGGCGGGGCGCTCTCCTCCGAGCAGCTCGACACCATCGGCTGGATCGCCAAGCAGCGCACCCGCAACCTCGCCGACGTCACCGACCGGCAGAACATCCAGCTCCACTGGGTGGTGATCCAGGACGTCCCCAAGATCTGGGACACCCTCGCCACCGTCGGGCTGGCCACCAATCAGACCTGCGGCGACACCGTGCGCAACATCCTCGGCTGTCCGGTCGCCGGCGTCGACGCAGGCGAGGTCTTCGACGCCACCCCGGACCTGCGCGCGGCCGAGGCGCGGCTGACCCGCACCAAGGAGTTCTCCAACCTGCCGCGCAAGTACAAGCTGTCGATCACCGGCTGCGCGGACCACTGCGCCCTGCACGAGGTCAACGACGGCGGCCTGCTCGGGGTGATCCACCCCGACGGGCGCGAGGGCTACGACGCCTACATCGGCGGCGGGCTGTCCAGCTCGCCCCGCTTCGCCGAACGGCTCGGCGTGTTCGTCCCCCGCGCCGAGGCGCCCGCCTTCCTGGTCGGGCTGACCTCGCTGTTCCGCGATCACGGCGGCCGTGACAAGCGCACCCGCGCGCGGCTCAAGTTCCTGGTCGCCGCCTGGGGCGTCGACAAGCTCCGCAAGGTGCTGGAGGAGGACTACCTCGGCCACCCGTTGGAGGACGGCCCGCAGGCACCCCCGTCGGCCAGCGTCCACCGCGACCACGTCGGCGTCCATCGCCAGCAGGACGGCCGCTTCTACGTCGGCGTCGCGCCGCTGGTCGGGCGGGTCAGCGGCGACCAGCTCATCGAGGTCGCCCGGATCGCCCGCGAGCTGGGCGACGGCCGGGTGCGGCTCACCACCCAGCAGAAGCTCATCGTCCTCGGCGTTCCCGGCGACCACGTCGACGAGGCGGTCGCCCGGCTCGGCGCGCTCAGCCTGCCGGCCAACCCGAGCCCCTTCCACCGTGGCGCGATCGCCTGCACCGGCATCCAGTTCTGCAAGCTCGCCCTGGTCGAGACCAAGCAGAAGGCCATGGACCTGGTCGCTGCCCTGGAGGCGCGCTACCCGGACTTCGACGGCAAGGTCCGCCTGAACGTCAACGGCTGCCCCAACTCCTGCGCCCGCTACCAGATCGCCGACCTCGGCCTCGCCGGCGGCGAGAGCGCCGGCGACGGCAACTACCAACTCCACCTCGGCGGCGACCTCGGCGAGTTCAAAGCCCTCGGCCAGCGCGTCCGCGAACGCGTCCTCGCCGATGACAGCGAAGCCGCCCTCACCAGCATCCTCGACACCTACAACGCCGAGCGCCACAACGGCGAGTCCCTGCAAGCCTGGCTCCGCCGCCAAGCCCCTGAAACCCTCGCCGCCATCAGCAAGCCCGCCCTCGCCGGCCGCTGAACCGGCTGGCCTGTCGCTACCGGCGGGTGCCGGGACGGGACGGGAAGGCCCTGCCGCGGTTGTGGTCGGCGGCGAGGCGCTCCACCTCGGCGCGCAGCGCCCGCTCGGCGAGCGCTGCGATGGTCAGGTAGTTCGGCGGACCGGCCAGGTGCGCCGCCGCGTCCCGGACCGCCTCCAGCAAGTCAGCCGGGAGGCGCAGCGTGACCCGGGCCTTGGGGCCGTCCTCGCTGAGACGAGGCGAGCTGCCACCCGGTCCGGGGAGCAGCTCGTCAAGGGCGTTGTGGCCGAGCACCCGCCGGCCGCGGCCACGGCGGGGCGCTGGTGGCTCCGGCAGGTCCGGGACCGGCTCCAGCCACGGACGGGCCGGCGCGGGACCCGAACCCGGGTCGAAGCCGTCGTCGTCGGGGCCTTGGCCGGGTCCGGGAAGCAGGTCGTCGAGGGCGTTGCGGCCCGCTGGCCGCCGCGCCCGCACCGGACGATCCGGTGGAGGCGGGTCAGGGACGGGCTCCAGCCAGGGACGGAGCAGCGCCGGACCGGTCGGACGGGACGCGGGTCGGGCGCTGTGGTCCTCAAGCGCGCTGAACGCGCCCATCCGCCTCGGTCTCGCCATGGGCTGCACTCCTCGCGTCGAACTCGAGCGCGGCGGCGCGGTAGTCATTCGCCGCTGCACTGTGGGGGGCGTAGACGGTGACCGGCTGCCGGTGGCCCGGCGCCTCGGCGACGCGGACGCTCTCGCGGATCATCGCGTTCAGCACGACGTCGCCGAACCGCTCCCGCAGCACCTCAACGATCTCCCTCGACAACGACGTGCGCATGTCCACCTGGCTGGGCAGCACTGCCGACAGGTGCAGGCCACGGTTGAGGCGCAGCCGCACCGTGTCGATCGTCTGCGTCAGCGCCACCAGCCCCGCCAGCGGCATCACCCGGGTCTGCACCGGCACCAGCACCTCGGTGCAGGCGGCAAGCGCCGAATACGACAGCAGTCCCAGCGCCGGTGGGCAGTCCATCAGGATCACGTCCCAGCGGTCCCGAGGCAGCTCGTCGACCGCCTGACGCAGGATCATCTCCGCGCCCGCCTGCGTGGCGGCGTTGCGCTCCGCCCGGGTCATCCACGACGACGAGGGCACCAGCTCGAGACCCTCCACGTCCGTCGGCCGCACCGCCCCCTCCAGCGGCGCACCATTCTCGAAGACCTCATACAGCGCGCGGGCGTCCACCGAGCCGAGCCAGGTGCTGGCATTAGCCTGCGGGTCCAGATCGATGACCAGCACGCGCCGACCCAGCTCAGAGAGGGCGGCGCCGAGGTTCACCACGGTCGTCGTCTTGCCGACGCCGCCCTTCTGGTTCGCGACAACGACACGTCGCATAGGCACCACCTGATCGAGAGGCATTCAGTATCAAGGCGGCAGCCTACAACACAAGGGGGCCTGACTGGTGGAACCTGGGACAACCCAAGCCACCGCCGACCCAATCCGGGCAGGCCGGGCCAGGTCCCTTACATGAGCGTTCAGACCGCCACGATCTCGAGGGCCACCCTGCTTGTCCGCGCCAGTCGCCTCAAGTCGTCGGGATCAGAGGTCGCAACCATGGAGGCGCCGTACTGGACGGCCGTGTCAATCACGGTCGCATCGACGACGTCGTCGGTCGCCGCTGCACCGAGGAGCGCACCGAGCCGCTGACCAGCGTCCGCAGCCACGCCAACGATCTCGCAGCCGTTGAGGAAGCGTGCCAGCCGCGCTTGACGGCGCCCATCACGCCAGACTTGCGCGACCACGCAGACCGGCACGATGAACTGAGCGTTGCGATCCAGCTTGTGCAGCAGCGCCAGCCGGTTGCTGCCACGCTCGGCGGCGATCAGGCCGCCTGCGTCGACAACGATGATCACCCAGTGGCCCGCC
>WNGR01000282.1_pt1 | contig 53734 bp, 40 predicted proteins | sample 5407581 | NCBI WGS metagenome assembly WNGR01 (sample SAMN13153383, study PRJNA577476) | soil metagenome | isolation source: 80 cm soil or saprolite under Garry oak tree replicate 2 | place: USA:California | collected 2016-06-15 | reverse complement strand
TTGCTGAGAACAGCCTCGGCGGTTTTATCGTACAGACACAGACCGGGCAGTTATGTTATAATAGGGACATGGTAGAGGTAAGCTCTAGCGCATAGACGGGTGAGAGCTGCTGACTCAGGCCTCTGTACGCCTTCGGGAATCCGTCCACGTGTAGTTTTATTGGGGATAATACTGCAACCTGCTCACAACAAGTTGAGACGACGGATAGGCGTTGAGAGAACTCCATCAGGGGAAATCCACGGCCCATGTCTGATAATCTTGGACACCACATATAGCATGCTGCGCCTTATTTAGGAGATCAGAATGACATGGAGAACTCTTACCGAATTATTGGCCTCCAACGCGGAATTATATCCTGATTTACTTTTTGTACGCTTTCTCAAACGTGGCGAGGTTGTGGCCACCTGCACCTACCTGGAGGCATGGGAGCGGGCAAGTCAATGGGCGGCACTTTTGATCGAGCGGGGCACGCGGCGCGGGGAGCGCGTGGTACTGGCGCTGCCCAACTCAGATGATTTCGTCTATGCATATTTTGGCACATTGCTAGCGGGAGGAATACCAGCTCCCAGCGCTCCAATCCGGCGCCTCAGCAGCAATAGCTACTACCTGGTGAATGCTGCACAGAGGCTCCACTCCATTGATGCTAAAGTATTGATCGTGCCGGAGACGCAGGCACATATTGCCGGTGTAGCACCTTTATCCAGTATTGAAGGCTTAACAGTCCTGACCAGACAGGATGTGCAACCGACTGCGCAGCAATTTGCTCCGGGTGGTTCTGAACACGACCTGGGGCTGCTCCAGTTTACGTCCGGCACCTCGGGTAATGCTAAAGTAGTGCAGTTGAGCAATTCAGCGCTGCTCGCTCAGGCGCGGAACATCTCTATTACGCTGGCGGTGGATCATGACACAGATTCCGGATTGTCATGGCTACCGGTTTTTCATGATATGGGCATCATAGGTTTCCTATTTACCCCGCTTTACCGCGCCATTCCGCTCACATTGCTACAGACAGAGGACTTCATGCTGCGCCCCAGCCTATGGATCAAAGCGCTCTCTGATTTCCGCGCTAGTATCACCGCCGGGCCGCCATCCGCATTTGCGCTGTGCGCCCGGCACCTGAAGGACGCCGAGATTGCGCAATATGACCTGGGCCACGTACGACTCGCCATGGTGGGGGCGGAGGTGATTTCGAGGGAGAGCCTGCAACAATTTGTCGAGCGACTGCGACCAAGCGGGTTCCGCGCCAGTACTATGTTATTAGCATATGGCCTGGCAGAAAACAGCCTGGCAGTAACGATGACGCCACTGGGCAAGGAGCCGGAATTTGAGACGATCGACCTGGAAACTATGCAGACCCTGGGAATCGCCAAAACGGTTGAGCATCTCAATGGAGCCAACGGCACTACCAGAATGGTGGCCTCGGTAGGAAGGCCTCTACCAGAGACGCGGGTGATCGTTACCGGACCAGCGGGTGAACGACTAAGCGAACGCCAGGTAGGTGAAGTACTGGTGAGTAGTCCGAGCCTGATGCAGGGGTATTATGGGCAGCCGGAAGCTTCCAGCCAGGCAATTCGTGACGGCTGGCTATGGACAGGGGACCTGGGGTATATTGCTAACGACAAGTTATACATCACTGGTCGGAAGAAAGAGGTACTTATTGTCGGCGGGCGCAATTATTATCCTGATGACCTGGAACAGGTGGCTGTAGCGGCGGCAGGTGGGCGTCAGGGCAACGCGGTGGCAATTTCCTACGAAGACCCGGCACGGGCAACCGAGGCGGTGGTAGTGCTGGTAGAGACAAGTGCGATAGAACTGGCCGAACGCGACGTCCTGCGCCAGCGTATCCGCCAGGCCCTGGTCGAGGCGGAGTATCCTGTCAGCGAGGTTGTGCTGCTGCGACCCAAAACCATCCAGACCACGTTAAATGGCAAGCTCAAGCGGGTTGATTGTAAGGTTCGCTACCTGAAGGGGGAGTTTTCTCATGACAACTAAACGAGTGCGAGGGGCTGAAGCACTGGTGGATATTCTGGGGCGAGAAGGGGTGACAACCATCTTTGGCATTCCCGGCGGGCCACTGCTGCCGCTCTACGACGAACTGGCCGATCATCCCAAAATCCGCTTGATCCTGGTGAAGCACGAAGAGGCAGCAGCTTACTCGGCCTTCACATATGCGCGTGTGACCGGGAAGCTAGGTGTGTGCATTGCCACACTGGGACCGGGAGCGACCAATTTACTCGCGGGTTTACCGGTCGCCCTGGTTGCCAGCGTGCCTATTCTGGCGCTCACCGGGCAGGTGCAGACGACCGCTTACGCCAGGAGCGCTCACCAGGAATCAACCGGCTGGTTCCGTACGCCTAACCAGGAGGCGATGTTCGCCGGTACCTGCAAGCATACTGCCACGTGCAACGAGCCCGCGCGCTTCCCCGATTTTGTGCGCCATAGTATCCGCATTGCTACCTCTGGACGCCCCGGCCCGGCTCACCTGATTATTCCTGCCAACCTGCTGCACCAGACGATCGATTACACGCCACTCAACCCCTCAGAGTACCGTTTGCTCGAAAACAAGGCCTGCGACGACTCGGCCATGGAGGCCATTGCCCACCAGGTATCCCAGGCTCACTACCCATTGATTATGGCCGGAGAGCGAGTACTATTGCCTGACGCTACCCAGGAGATGCAGGCGCTGTCTGAACGCTTCTCCATCCCGGTTGTCACCGACATGTCCTGCAAATCGGCAGTGGACGAGTGGTCGCCCATGTTCATCGGGGTTATGGGGGTGCTGGGGCACAAAGCTGCCGATAAGTATCTCAAAGAGAAGTCGGACCTTGTGCTGGCGGTAGGGCAGACCTTCAACGAAATCTCTACGCTGAGCTGGGACCCGTCCTTCGCCACAGGACGACAGTTGATTCAACTGGATAACGATCCGGAAGAGATCGGCAAAGTGTACCCGGTCGCGGCTGCAAGCGCCGGGCACCTACCCACTATGCTGGCACGCCTGGCGGAAAGACTGGGAGCACTGGGGGTCAGCAAACAAAGTGAACGGGAGACGCTGGTGGCGTCACTACGCAAGCAATACCCGCTGTTCAGGGTCAACGAGATGCGCAGCGAGAAGGTGCCTATGCTTCCACAACGAGTGGTCAGCGATCTACGGCAGGGTTTGCCGGAAGATGTACTTATTCTCTCGGATTCTTCCAAGTGGACGCGCTGGCTGGGACGCTATTTTCCCGCACGCAGGCGCAGCTTTGTAACCGCCCATGATTACGAGCCGATGGGCTGGGCGGTGGCCGGGGTGATTGGAGCCAAAGTTGCCCGCCCGGACCGCCCGGTTGTTTGCGTGAGTGGCGACGGCGCATTCCTGATGAGCGCAATGGAACTATCCACCGCGGCCAACTACAAACTGGATATTATCTGGCTGATCATGAACGACTCGCGACTTGGCATCATCTACGACCTGCAAAAAACGCTCTATGGCGGACGTATCGCTGCCACCACTTTTGAAAATCCCGACTTCGTAAAGCTTGCTGCCTCCTTTGGCATGGAAGGGCGTGTGATCGAAAAGCCTGGAGAACTCGTATCCGCATTACAGGCTGCCTTCCAGCGCGGAGGCCCCGCCGTCTTCGATGTGCGCTTTGATCCCGACGAAGTGCCGCCGATTCGCCCGCGCAGCCTGCTCATTACCAAGGAGATGGGGCTCCCCAACCCCAAGCCCGGCCCGGAAGTGACCCGTGCTTTCATCGCGATGCTGAAGGAGAAGTGATTAGTAGGGAAGACGCTACATAATACAGGGCAGGATATGAGACATCCTGGTGAGCAATGATTCAGCGATTTTTCCCCCTCCCTGCAGGGTCTTATCGGAAAGGCCGCCTCGAAATTCGTTGGGCGGTCTCTGGCGGCACTCGTCTCTGTTCCCCCCTTATAGTGCATGCGGCGAGCATCGCATCACTAAAAAGAACTTTCGATCTTCTCTGATAACTCAAGACGTTACAAAAGCACCCGGCGAGTGATAAAGAGCCGTTTTCGTCTGTATTTAGATCGCTTTTCGATCTATGTTTGTTCTGTCATATGCCTTTGCCTTCCCGTAAGCAGCAGGATACACCATATATCTGGAAGAGAAGGTTGGTGTATGCTCCCAAAGGCCCCGCATCTTTTCAGATTAAGTAACTTCCTGCCTCCTATTTCCGTTTTGTGTGCCAATAAAAGAATAGTTGAGCAGGGAGGGATTCTGCATAGCCTGGTATCATCATGCGCATTACAGATAGCAACAGCTTTTCGATGGAGACGGCATCTATGCTCAACGACGAGAGTCAACCGAAGGGAAATCAGGTCGCACTATCAGACCAACAACAGGCTGGTTCAGCACCGAGGAAACGAACCCGCATAAATAGCAAACCCCGCCGGGATAAAGGCAAGAAGTTGATGACAACGCGCGACCGCATCGTTCTGCTGTGGATCGCACAGCAATATGCCACCCGCCTTGACCAGGTCCAGGCATTGCTCTCCCGTATGCCGGGCAAAGGCGGACGGCTCGTCTCTCCTACCGGACTCACGCTCTCTGCCGTGCTCCAAGTGGTCGCGCGATGGGTCGAGCTCGGACTGGTGATCTACGATCGTGGCGATGCCGATGAGCCGGGATGGGTGCACCTGACATCCCTGGGGCTGCGGAAACTGGGCCTGCCCTATGCTCCCCTGACTCCTGCCGCCAGTTCCCACCAGCATCTCTTTCACATCAACCGTGTCCGCCTCGATCTCGAGCGCCGCCATCCCACGTATCAATGGACCAGCGAACGCACCCTGCGGGCTGCCCTGCCCAGGCGAGCAGAAGGCGTCACCGTGCCGCATCTGCCTGATGCACAGGTGTGGACGCCCAAGCTGGTCGCAGTAGAGGTCGAGCGCTCACCGAAATCTCCCGGGGAGCTGGACGCGATCTTGACCGAACTCCTCATCGTTGGGGTGCCCGCAGAGAGTGGCGAGGCACCCCTTCTCTCTACGACGATCTGGTATTTTGTGCGTTCTAATACGCGTGCTGCCATCGAGGCGGCGCGGAGCCGGTTACCAGAGGAGTATCGGACCCGTGTCAAAATCTACTCCCTTGAGACGCTGCGACCATTTGAGCAGGAGGGATAATGCTATGCGCTCCTGGCGCTCACCGTTTCTTCCTTTACACTCTTTCACAGCAGTGCTTCTCCTGCTGCGTGCTCGACTCTTCTGGCTATTTCTCCCTTTAGCAGGGCTTTTTGCCTTCCCTTCGCTGGTAATCGCGCTTCTCATGTGGTGGCGCGCGAGCAAGACCTGGGATGCACACGAGCGATGGAGCGGAACCTGGCTGCTCTCGCTTGTATGCGGGGCTATCTATGGTGGGCTGCTCTACGTGGCGCACCCCCTGCCATCCCTGACTGAGCGCATCGTTTTCGGGCTGCTTCATCCCCAGGGGCTGTCTCAGTGTATCGACGCGCTTGCGCAGCTGTGGGGACTCAATCTCCTGCTCACGCCCGCGTGCGCGCTCATCCTCGAGGCACTCCACCCCCTGTCGCGGTATGCGCGCTTGGCCCCCCGCCGTCCTGCCCGCTCACTCCAGGCGCATACCATGCAGGCAGGAACGGCTCCTCTTTCTTCTGCACCGGCCCCGTTGTCTTCCACTGCTTCCTCAGCGACCATGGTACCCTCTCCGTCTCTCCTTTCTCGGACAGAGATCCCGCCCGTCGAACCCCTCGGCGCCTTTCTGGGGGGTGATCTCTACGCGTGGGTCTACGGGAACCAGGTGTGCATTCCTCTCGAGGAGTTGATGCGCCACATCGTCGTTCTCGGCGAGCCCGGCTTTGGCAAGACGGTCACCTTGTTGCGCCTGGCAGTGATGGCAGTTCACTACGGGATGCAGGTGATCTACCTGGATCTGAAGGGGAGCGTGAAGACGGCAACACAGTTTGTCGCCGCCATGCGCCTGCTGGGGGTGCAACGGGTCAAGGTCTATCCCCAGGAGCCCTATGATGGCTGGCGTGGCGACGCCAAGACCTTGTACAACCGTCTGATGCAGATGGTGGATGTCGGCACCCATCCCTTCTATCGTCGCCTGACCTCCTCGCTGATCTCCCTGGCAGCACATGCCCCCTGCGGGCCACCCACCAGCAGCAAGGACTTGCTGGGACGCCTGGAGAGGAACTGGCTCTACCGCGCCTATGCGGGCAAGACCATCGAGCACGCTTTCGCTCGCCGCAAAATCGCCAGGCTGGTGCCGCACCTGGATGACCTCTCACTCACCTTTGAGGGTTTTTTTGATGGCATTGCAGGTGCCCTGGACGGGACATGGGCCATGGAAGACGCCGATGCGATCTATATCGGGCTCGATGGTGATGCACAGAAAGAGCAAGCGGCGCTCATGGCGAGCTACCTGCTGGAGGACTGCGCGCACTATGCGAAGTATCGCAAAGGGCCACGCCACGCTTTGCTCGTGCTCGATGAGTTTGGGGTGTTAGACTCGGCCAACGCCATTGACCTCTATGAGCGGGTACGCGAACCGGGAATGAGCGTGTGCGCCTCGGCTCAGTCGTATGAGGGCCTGGGCCCGCAGCGCAAACAAGTCGTAACCGCTTCTTCGATCAAGATCCTGCACCGCTGTGGTGACCCGGAGGAGATCGTGCGCTATGCAGGCGAGCGCGAGGTGCCGGCGTTTTCGCACCTGTTGGAAGAAGAGGAGGAGACAGCATTTCCCCTGCGTGAATCCGACCAGACGCCCAAACAACGCACGACGGTGCACATGCGCAACCAATATGCGATCCCCGTAGAAGACGTGCAACAGCTTCCGCAAGGCAAGATTGCGCTGATCACCGGTGGATTGGGGGCCTGGTGCCAGGTCCACCCGCTCGTGATCCCTGATGAGTCGCTCCGAGATGCGTTGGTCTCGCTTTCAACCCGGGACGCGCCAGCAGCGGCGCCACCGTCCGTGCCGGCGTCAGAACCGCAGCCTGCTGCCCCTCTGCCGAGAAAAAGAAAGGCCGCCAGCTCTGCCATGCAGAGCGCAGAGGCAGCCAAGCCGGGGCGAGCAGGGCGTGGCAACCAGAGGAGAGGACAAGAGATGCAGCAGGGCAATACTGGCCAGGGAGCGCCATCACCTGTCTCATCGCAACCCTCGGGCGCTCCCCACAAGCAAGCGCGATCGTCTGGAGCCGAGCCGATGCCGTCGGAGGCTGTGGTCCCCGTGCCACCTCCATCAGCGTCACCACATACGCCTGGTCCGGCAGGCGTTCCCCATGTAGGTGTCTCCGGAGAGGAGGAAGATGATAGCCCGGTTGATTTCTAGGCCATGCGCGATGGCGTTCGTGGGCGCGAAGACTGGTACGATCTCGACTCAAGAGTGCATATACTGGCTGTTCAGCAAGAGGAGGTTCAGTGAGATGGGCATAGCGCTGTTGCTGTTGTCATGGGGAGTGGAATTGGGAGGAGGAGGATGGTGCGTCTACACGTTCTGGATGGTTGAGCAGTGGCAAGGGGTGGGCCATGTGACGATCTACGGGCCAGGATATGTGATCGTGTGGCTCTATAACACCATGGTGTTGAACTGGTATCACGCCGAACATCTCCATCGTCATCCGTCTCTGCTCACCCAAGAGCAGGTAGCATGGTTCTTTCTCCTGGTGTTCGTGGCCTTGCACCTGCTGGCTGCCATACACGGGTTGAGTCAACCTGCACGAGAGCGCACCAAACTGGGGGTGCGTATGCACCCGAGTGCACGTGAAATCGACCGGTTCGAACAGGCCTTTACCCAGCTCCTGCGAGGAAGGCCAACCCACCAGGACGCGCCATCTCTCAAGAAGCCCCGCTTTTGGAAGGTGCGGGATGGACGTGGGATGCAGATACGCTGGATCGGGTGGGTCCTGGTCATCGACGAAGGGTTGCTGGCGAGCAAACACTTCCCGGCACTGCTGGCGCATGCACTGGCGCGCACAAGCAGTCTTGACCGGTTCACACGCACCCTGTTCGACCTGTTTCCTCCTTTCCGCTGGGCCGCTTTGACGCTGGTCGGGCTCCCCAACGCATGCGGCAAAATCCTGTTCTACCCGGTGTGGATGCAGTACTGGCGGGATCGGGTCTATGCAGCTGATGAGTACGCAGCGCGCCTGGGGCAACGCTACCAGCTGATTCATGCGCTTGATGACCTGAAATGGACGATGGATGGAGGCACGGCAACCAGGGGAGGTCGTTGGCTTCGCGAGACGCCCTACATCGAGAGCCGCATCGATCGGCTCATGCAGTACCAGGCTCCACGGGTACGGGTATCGTAAAAGCACAACATATCCTGAGGGAAAGGAGCAATGCTTTTATGATGGCCTTACGGACCTAAAGAAGCAGGACCTTCCATTACCGTTCGCTCAAGAACATTAGGATAACTTTATAAAGCTTGCCTGAACATATGGGATACGGAAGATGAGAATCATGATCAGCACCAGCTGCGACCCTATTGCACTACCCCCTAGCGCATAGCGCCGATCAACACCTGCACTACCTCAGCTCGCGAGAACTCTCGCGGTGGTATCTCGCCCGCCTGCAACATCTGGCGCAGCTTCGTCCCGCTCAGCGTGACATGTTGCTCGGGTCCGTGGGGACAGGTCTTCGATGAGGCCATCGCATCGCAGGCACGACAAAAGAATGTGTGGTCGAAGAACATCGGTATGATGCCAAGTTGAGCCGGGTCAAACTCCGAAAAAATTGCATGCGCATCATACGTGCCGTAGTAGTTACCTACACCGGCATGATCGCGTCCCACGATGAAATGCGAACAGCCGTAGTTTTTGCGCATCAGAGCATGAAAAACCGCCTCGCGTGGACCGGCATAGCGCATAGCCGCGGGCAGCACCCCCAGGATGACCCGCTCGGCAGGATAGTAGTGCTCTAACAACACCTCGTAACATCGCATACGCACATCTGCCGGAATATCACCTCCCTTTGTGTCACCCACCAGTGGGTGCAAGAAGAGTCCATCTACCGTCTCCAGTGCGCACTTCTGGATGTACTCGTGCGCTCGATGCACGGGGTTGCGCGTCTGAAAACCGACGATGCGACGCCAACCGCGCTCCGCAAACAACCTGCGCGATTGTGCCGGTGTGTAGCGGTATTGGGCAAACGCCTGGTTCTGTAATGCCACCACGCGTACTGGTCCGCTCAGCAGCACATCATCCTGCTGGTAGACAATCTTCACTCCTGGATGCGCCTGTTCCTGTGTGCGATAGACCTTGCATGCTTCAAGCTGTTTATCGTAGCTATACTTCTCTTCGAGCGTCATCACCGCTTGTAATTGGCCTTGGACGTCAACCAGCGCAATCTGGGAGCCCTCTTTCAGTGTAGCCGCCAGCTCTGAACTTGTAGGCAAGGTAATCGGTAGCGTCCAGGGCAGGCCGTTGCTCAAGTGCATATCGTTCACAACGCTCAGGTAATCGGCCCGCTTCATGAAACCAACCAGTGGGCTATAGGCCCCAACTGCAAGCATCTCAAGATCGGACAGTTGGCGCGATCCAACCTCTACTTGGGCCAAGTCCTGAGCTCGCTCTGAGAGCGCCGCGCACTCTGCCTCTCCTGCCCTGTTTATGACCAGCTCGCCCCCATGAGGAGTAATCAAGTTCTCTATCATGATCTCTACCCGTTTCTATTCCACCAGCAGCGGCACCCCTAACCCGGCATGCTCACCAGTTCCGTTCAACCCATCGCTGGGCACTTCCCCAAGTTCAAGGTAGCCTGATTCAGTCAACTTCCTAAAAATGCACGCGATGCTTTCCTCGATCGTCTCTTTGTTTGTCTCTAAGATCAACTCAGGATACTCGGGCACTTCATAGGGGTCGCTGACGCCGGTGAAATTCTTGATCACGCCCTCGTCGGCAAGCTTATAAAGGCCCTTGACATCGCGCTGCCGGCAGACCTCAATGGGACACTTGACATACACCTCAACAAAATTCCCAATCTCCCGGCGTGCCCACGCCCGTGCCTCGCTATAGGGTGCAATGGCCGCAGAAATGCACACAACGCCGTTCCGGGTGAGTAGTTTGCACACGAAGGCGATACGCTTGATATTGGTATCGCGGTCTTCACGGCTGAATCCAAGCCCTTTGTTCAAATTCGTGCGCACTACGTCTCCATCGAGGACCTCGACATTGTGCCCAAGATCTCTCAGGCGTTTTTCCATAGCCTGCGCCAGGGTGCTTTTGCCGGCACCCGACAGACCGGTAAACCAGATGGTAAACCCTTGTGTCTTCATATGCACATCCTTGCTAGTTAGTTTCACAATGCGAGGCCCGGCAACCCCTGGCCTCCGGCCTTAAAATGCACTCCCCTGCATATCTTCAGGGATCGGCACGTCCAGTTGTTGCAAAATTGTTGGCGCCATATCCATCAGTTGCAGCCCGCTCAGCTCGCGCCCGCCGGGGCCTTCATGCACAGCGGGATCGTGTTTGATCACCATGCCGAACTGCGCGTGATTGCAGTCATCAGGACCCGTATCGTTGTCGAAGGTGTGGATTGAACCATACCCCACTGTCCCCACAGAACGCCAGAGGAGATCACCAAAGTAGACGACCAGGTCGGGTGGTACCCCATTGCATTCCTGGTAAATCTCCTGTGGCTTAAAGATGGTCGTACCGATATTGATGCCATTCGGGTCCGTCAATGCCTCCAGCTTCGCCTTGAGTTCATCGCGCAGAGCCTCCACTTCACCAGGCTTGACAATGCCCTGTGGCTCACGCCCCTCGATGTTGAGGAAGATGCGCGCGTAGTAGCCACCATCGCCCCATACCTTCGTTTTGCTCCAGTCGATCCCGCACTTGTCGATAGTGGTCAATGTCATCGGCGGTGACTGCAATGTCAGGTATCCTTCTTGTATAAGCCACTCGTTGACGCAGATGCCACCGTCCATCTTCTTCGCGCCATGGTCGGACACGATGAAGACCGTTGTAGCCGCGTCGACCAACTCAAGCATCTGACCGATTTCGCTATCAAGATAGCGATAATAATCGCGGATACTGTTGTTGTACCTGGGATTGACCTCGTACTTGTGGTGAGTCGGATCGTGGTATTTCCACAATCCGTGGTGAATGCGGTCGGTCCCCATTTCCACAAACATGAAAAAATCCCAGTCTTTTTCCGCAATCCACTTCTTGACGAGCCTGAAACGCTTCTCCGTCATGGTGTAGATCTGGCGCAGCAAGGAATCTTTATCCTCCGTGCGGAAGTTGGGTACATCCACCATGTACTCTCCAACGGTCGCCTCGATCTCCTGCATCACAGACGCCGGGTAGGTATAGGGCCTGTCCGGATTCTTCGTTGAGGGCGACAGAAAACACCCCACCTGAATGCCATTGACGGGTTTGGGAGGATAGGTTTGCGGCACACCGATAGTGATTACTTTCTTGCCTGCGCGCGAGAGGATATCCCATACCCGGTCGACCTTCACTGAATGTGCATTCGCTAACACGTGCTTCCCATAAGAGTAATCTCCCCGGTTGCGAAAGCCGTAAAACCCGAGCGTGCCGGGGTCCTTACTCGCCATCATCGAACTCCACGCGGGAACGGTAATGGCAGGGATACAACTTTCCAACTTGCCCCATACCCCTTCATCCATCACCCGTCTGAAAGTTGGCAACTTATCAAGCCACTGGTCAAACACCAGCTCGGGCGGCGCGCAGTCAAGACCGATGACCAGGACCTTTTTTCGTCGATTCATCAATAACTCCTTCTCTTCCCATCTAGCCTTTCAGGTCTAGGCAGGTCAGGTGGTGCAAGATTGTTCTGGGATGTCGAGTGTTACAGCTATGTGAATCTCGATCATATCCCAACGGTAGTGAATTATTAGTCCTTGTAGGCAATGAAGGATTTGGTTAGGCCCAGGAACCTCTCCTTGTAAATCCTGGCTCCCGGAAACAGACTCCTAAATTCTTTTTCTGTCAGGAGCCGGATATCGTTTACATATTGTATGGCTTCTTGCCTGCTTGAGATTTTCCACCCCCACGGACTCTTGAAGTGAGTAAGGAGAAACACTCTGAGGCGAAACGGGAGAAATTGAAAAAAAGGGAGAAGCACATGAGGTTCGATGGGAAAGTAGCGGTTTGGTGTCTGGACAAAGTATCGTTTGCCCACGCGCTGCACTTCTGCAGCCATCTGGCGCTGTTGCTCATATGTGCCTACGTGTTCAATAACTGAGTTGGAGAATGCAATATCAAACTCTCCATCTTTGAATTTTCGCATGTTTCTGGCATCGCCCGCCATGCTGATCAGACTGGGATATGCCGTCTCGGAGCTCGACAGGTTGTACAATACCACTTGTACATCGTCTCTGATGAACTCCATTTTCTCCCAAAACTCTTGTGTTCCGCCTACGTCAAGGATAGAGAGTGGTCGCGGAAGGGAAGAGATGAAGGACTTGAAGAAGTCAAATCGCTTCTGGCGTATTTTCGTCTGTAGCACACGCCATATATTCGGCTTTTTCGTTACCCGCGAGTTAGTGATCTTCAGGTTATCAGCAGCTTGCATCGAGTTTTCCTTGCCCTTCTCTAGGGTACATCCCCTACTTTCTTCTTATGAACAGGCATGGCAGAACAACATTAACTGGTGGCCAAGCTCAGACAAGCCGCCAATTCAAGCTCAATTTATGCGGTCTCCACCAGTTAATGTGGCCCTACCACAGGCATAATCAAGTTCGATATTTGAATCTGTCGCTAAGTACCGGTCCAGCGTCCCATTACTGCTAAGGGTCACATTACCCAGTTTGTTGGTGATATGTGCGCAAGAAGGTAATGTCATTTGAAGGTTGAGATGCCAGGTAATACCTGCTTGTCGTTGAATCGAATAGCTATAATGCCAGCCATTGGAGTCTTTGACAGCAGCACCATGGACCATCCAGGTGAGAGTAATAGTTCCGCTGCGACCGAAGTAAAGATAGAAACTACCGGCCCATACCTCACGCCCAAAGGCCTGGAAGCTACCTCGTGGAACCCACCCATCCTGTGCTTGCAGGACACTGCCAGGGGGTACGTAAATTCTGATATAATCGGTATACTTTTTTGGGTCGCCTCCGTAGTTATTTTTCAGGCTGTCTACGCTGTAGGGCCAATTGTAAGTGAGCGTCGTATGATGAAGCGCGTTGCCTGATCCATCGATGGTGACCTGGTCATGCAGCGCAGAAGTGATAAAATTATTCGCTTTATTCCCCTGGACGTTCGCATCTACTACGAGTAGGCTGTCGCCTGCCGGTGCTTGAATTGCCGAGGCAAGTTGAAAGTGCTTCAATACTTCTTCTGCCTGGTCAGGGTTGAGGTAGAGCTGAATATCCTTTGTGTAGAGTGCATTACGGAATAGAGACATAAACTGCGGTGTGGCTTTGGACGCTAACGCGCGCACGCGAGCAAAAAAGTGTTCAAAGAGTAGTTCTGTAAATCGCTTACGCAAGGAGGAATGGCCGTCAGGAGAAGGAACATCACCCCCTTTCAGCTCTTCATTTAACTGGTGATAATGAATGCGATTGACCACATTCTGGGTGGTAATGGTCTCATTATATTCACTGACGTAGATAGGTCCGGTAATCTTTAGAGCATTCTGGATGAACCAGGGCGTAATGGCTATCACGCCCTGGATGGGGACTGTTCCTCCTTCGATACGGTAGATCTGCTCGGCATAACGTGCCGCGGTGGGAAAGTCAGCGTCGAGATTTGAATCGCGCAGACCCCAGCTATGAACGGGGGGAAACCAGTGATAGGCCGGAGGGAAAGGAATCCTGCGACCGGTGTGAGTAAAAGCATTATCGAGCAGGTATGTATCTGTCATATGAATGTTCGTTATGCGTCCACCTGAAACGGTGACTGTGCCGTAGCTCCCAATGAACCCGCCGCCAGGACGTAGCTCGGTCGAGTCGAGTTGCTCGATCAGATAGGATGTTGGCTGGCCAATGCCCAGTATTACTGGAGCGGCGTTCAGCATCGCCTGCGTATCCTGAAGCTCTCTTTGGAGTTTGGGCAAATTTGTGCGGAAAGTAGCGATCATGGGGGCGACACGCGAGTCAATGCTCAGGTCAGATGGTTGTAATTGGCTGATTTGTTCTGCGCTGGTGTTCAACATTCCCTGGAGTTGAGTAACATCCCGTTTGATGATCGTGAGATCCCCCATCGTAATGCCTTGCCCCTTACTATCGAATGGCCCGTGCAAGTTCGAAACGACGAAAGTGAGCGCATCGCACCCCACCACCCCCGCCCGAGACAATTCGATAGCGAGCGGCACAAGATGCAGGGCAGCGCTTAGCAAGCTGCCATATTTTGGCGCATAAGTTGCAGCCATCGGTACCTGTTCCAGGTCACTCCTCAGCTGGCTGAAGGAAGCATAGGCGGCCACAAACTCTTGTCGCGCCTGTGTAATACTATGAGCGTCAAGCGAACCCTGGCCGATGTTCTTTAGCAACTTTTCGGCGTTTTGCAGATGTCGTGCCCCTGCTCGAGCAAGTGCCAAATCGCTGTGATATTGTGGAATAAATGTCAGGGACACAACCAGGCCGGAGACCAGGACAAGCAAAGCCATACAGCCACAGAGTATTGCCAGGCGGCGCGATCGTCTTCTCCTTGGACCTCGCGCTCTGGGAGCAGGCGTGTAAGCAGATGGCAGTGGGAGTCTCACAACCAATATAGGCTGAGTAGGAACATCCGGCGACGCAGAAAATCTTCCTGATAAACTTGTCCCTGGTGGGAAGTATGGATTACTCATGGTAGTTTTTCCTTATGCCTTTCATGAGTCTGCGAATTTGGCACCTTCTACTCTTGTTCGAAGGTGCTTGCGAGCAATCATATTCTGAAATATACCGAACTCATAGGCAAGCTTTCCCAAAAGGATAAAAGGTAAATAGAGCAATATACCCAGGTTTCCACTGATATTCACTGCCACAATTCGCACCGTCGCCATTAAAGCAATGAGCGGTAGTAGTAGTAGAAAGATGGGTGGAAACCGTATCGTATAGAGTAAGCGATTCTTCAGCCCAACGTCCCGATGCTTGATCTTTGTCACCAGGCCACCAGCAAACCCATGATTGTAGTTGTAACGCAACAACTTGCCCAGTGTATCTCGCTGATGATCATGAGTAATGACAATATCAGGTTGATAAACTGTGCGGTATCCCTGCTTCTGAACTCGATAACAAAGATCCATATCCTCACCAGAGCGCTGTGCTTCGTCGAATCCTCCCACTTTGCAGAACACCGATCGCCATGTACCCATACTTGCAGACGCTACAGGCCCATCTGTAGTGTGCCCGTGCTGGTAGTAGCCGAAATTAGTGAAATCGGTGCAGCGCGCGAAGAAGGAACGGGATTTACCCCAAATGCGCGCTCCAACCACACCAACATTCGGTTGCTGAAGCGCACGCACATTTCGCTCGATCCAGTCCCCCGCTACAATGCAGTCATCATCTAGGAAGAGCAGTACATCTCCGGTTGAGCGTACCGAACCGAAATTGCGTGCCTTACCGGGTTCTTGTATTGGCCCGAGGTTCACCGGGATGACAGACCAGTGGCGGGCCAGTTCATTAGCTATTGCTCCTACAACAATGATATCAATCTTGCCTGCGTAGCGCTGGCGGCTGAGTGACGCTAATGTCTGAGAAGCTGCTTCAAGTCGTGAGACCGGCACAATCACGCTTACAGGAGGATGAGCTTCTATGCGTGTGCTATCCGATGCCGTGGGAGGACTGAGCGACCCATCAATACCTAATGCTTCTTGATAGACTCGGAGCGTGGCTTCAGCACTCGCCTCGATAGTGAATGTCTGTGCCTGCACTCGACCTAACTGAATCAAGCGCTCACTCAGTGTATTGTCGTTTAGCACTTGAGCGATCGCTTCGGCTAACGGTGGCGCACTTGAACAGTCGGCGCGGATCACCGCCTCGCCAGCAATTTCCATACTGGCAGCCTCAGGGCTGGCGACTACCGGCGTACCACAGGCCATCGCCTCCACAATTGGCAGGCCAAAACCCTCATGCTTGGATGGAAACACAAGCACACTGGCTCCTGCATACAGCGCTGCCAGTTCGTGATCGCTGACCCAGCCGACCAAGTGGATTCGTTCGCGATAGGGTGATACTTCGATCTGCTGCACTACTTCCTTGCTGCCATAGCCTTCGCCACCAGTCAGCACCAAATGTAGATCGCCAAAACGCGGCGCCAGAAGTTCGAAAGCCTGCACGAGTCTTTCGACATTCTTACGTGGCATGATACGCCCGGTGTGCAACAGGTAGCGTTCGCCATAACGTTGTCGTGCCACCTGAATCTCGTTGGTGGATACATTGGCAAAGTCCAGTGACCGACGCAGCGCGTTGTGAATAAGACGAATGCGTTCCTTATCCACTGCCCAGTGAGAGACCAGTTCGTCGCGGGTTTGTTCGGAGATGGCGATGATGCGCTGTGCCCGCCGCGCGCTCTCGCGCAGCAGATGCTGCCAATAAAGCCGAGCATAAAGCGATGACTGATCCGGCACCTTCAAAAACGCGAGGTCGTGAACAGTAAGTACCAGCGGCCCGTGCCAGCCTATCGGAGCGGCAAAGGCCGGGACGTGCAGCACATCCGGTCGAATCCGTTGCAGCACATCTGGTAGTAGTAGTTGATGTTTGATCATAACACCACGCCACGAGCGCAGTTTCACCGCATAAATTCGCATATTTGGCCTGGTTGCCAGCGCCTGATGTTCCTGCGGGCGCCCGGTAATGATAATGTATTCATTCGTCTGGTCGATCTTTGCTAACCCTTCTATCAGCGCGTGAGCAGCAAAAAGCATACCCCCGGATTCTTTCTCAGCTATAAGCAAGTCAATGACAATCCGCATGATCCCTCCTATATTCGGATGCGCGGGAGCATAACCGTTGGATAGTTCGCGATATCCTGGACACGCGGGAGCATAACCGTTGGCCGATCTGTGACATCTCGCGATGGCTTCGTAGCACCTTTGTTCGACAGGAAGCGCCGTAACATGCGAACGTCTTTCAGCGAGAGTGTACCGGTTGCGATGCAACCAAGTATGGTCAGCACCAGTACTACTGGGGCAGCCAGCAGTAGTGATGAGACTGGGGCAATCCTGACCCCACTGTTCTCTAGCCAGTACAGGAATGCCAGTGCTGGCAGGTTACCTAAGAATACCCTCAAGATTACCCCCATTACTGATAGCAGACGCACTTGGCGCCTGAGCAATACAGTAAATAAACATAAACCGATTAGTTCGCTTCCCAGGGCTGCCAGGCCAGCTCCCACGATTTGCCAGTGTGGGATTAAGGCCAGATTCGCCAGTATATTGACGCTAGCCGAGGTAATGGCCACGTATGGGATCTGGCGCTCCAGATTCGCGGCCATACAAGTACGCAGGGCTAGCTGGTTGAAGAAAGTCACTGTCATAGTCCACATGAGCAGTTGCACAGCGATTGCCGCGGCGGCGAATTGCTTCCCGCCTAACAACGCGACAATGGCATTCGCCTCAACACTGACAAAGATCGCCAGTGGGATGATGGCAAGCGCTAGTACGCGCGTCGACTCGCGATAAACTGTGGCAAATTGCTTACGTCCTTCCTCGAACTTCGTGCAGAGTAACGGGTACAACCCGGTGACGTATGCTAGGGCGATCGATATGAGTGGATCAGTAATGCGCGATGCTAGAGCATAAATACCCGCGCTTACCGGCCCTGCCAGGACCAACAGCAAGGGAAGATCGACCTGTCCAGCAATGAGTACCAGCACGTTGTAGCCCATGAGTGGGATACTACCCAGCAGATGTTCACGAGCACGAGCAAGGCTAAAGCGTATGTGTATACCAAAACGCCGTCGTGCGATCATCACCAGGATGAAGAAAAAGGGTAGGTCGGAATAGACAAGAAGCACATAAGCCCACACGAGCGAGAGGCGCAGAAGGACGATGAGTCCCACCAGTGCAGCCGTTACCACGCGATTCGTCGTTTCAAGCAAGGAGAGGATGCCTACGCGTTGCTCGGCACGAAAGCCATGCGAGTAAATGATGCGCAAACCGTTAAACGAGAAGCTGAAAAGCAGCGATACACTCCCTAACAAGAATAAGGTTCGCTGTTCTGCATTTATTGGCAACAACATTGCCAGCAGGGCAGCCGCACCCACGCCCAGTATAGTAGACAGTAGCCGGGTGCCTACGGCGTAGCTGAGTGTCTTGCTCCATGCTGTATGTGCCTCGCGGCTCAACTGGCGGATGATCAGCGGGTCCATACCACTGCCGCTGAGCAGGGCGAGAACAGTAAAGAAGGGAAAGGTGAGGCTGTACATGCCAAACTGAGTGGGACCCAGATAACGTGTCAGTAGCGCCGTCACCGGGAAAATAATGGGGAGAGCGATGCCCCAGGACAGCAATTGGATAATAATGGTGCGACTGGTCTTTTGTGCGGTCGGTGCTTTATCGCTAATAGAGGCTACAGTGGGAGCGTGTACTATATCGTTGTGCGGATGCTCGGCCTGCTGGCCGTGGAGGCCATCTCTACGCTCGGAAGAGCTACTTACAGCCTGATAGGACGTGGCAATCGCCAAAGTCGCTGCCACGTTGCTTACAGGTAGCTGCTTAGCAGACCTGGATGTCTTCCAGCGAATGTGTTCAGCGTAGCCTAACGCCAGCCCTGCCAGCAGGAACAGGAAAGTCGCTGCCTCCACCTTATCTAGCGGCACATCGGCGAAACCAGTGACGATATTTGCTAGCAGTGCCAGTATTGTCGCAAGCAATATGATCTGCTGCCTGCGTTGAGCGATACGATAAGCTTTCCAGCAGGAGTAGGTAATACTGAGCAGCAGCAACACACCAACGATAAACCAGATAATACCGCTCTCCATGGCCCATTCCAGGTACTGGTTATGCACACTGATACCGCGCGAATTCAGCTCTGCAGCTTGACTGACGATGAGCTGTGCATAATAGAGATGGAACTGTTCAAGGCCAATGCCAATCCATGGGTGTGTAGCTATCAACTTGATCGCTTGCTGCCAGAGGAATAAACGATTAGAGATTGAAGAATCCGCGTGGGTAAAAAGCGGCAAAATCTTATTGAGAAAGACGGCCGCAGTTACACTTGCCAGTGCCGTGGCGCCCAGAAGCATCTTGAAGCGCCGCGTAAGGACGAGCGAGACAACTAGCATGACACCCACCGCGATGGCAGCGCTGCGCGTCCCCGAGCCGATAATTTCTAGTGCCGTTGCAATCGTCATCACTGCTCCAATCATGCGGTCGCGCCGACGGGTACCGAGCATCCAGCAGGCCAGAGCAATGGCAAAAAGATTGACGAGGTACAATCCAAATGTGGCTGCCCCATCAAATGGGCCCCATAGTCGTCCTCCTGATAGGGCGGGGACCTGTGCATTACTGTTTTCCAGCAGGGATGGGAGGTGTATACCCAGAGCCTGCGCCAACCCAATGAGATAGAGCGGAATATTACTCAGCAGGGCGATGACCAGAAATGATGATGCATCTTTGACATACTTCACAAGGAATGTTCCGCAGAAGAGGGCAATGAAGATCAAGATCAGCCCATAGAGGCGTTTATCCGCTGCATAGGCGTTCGGATCCGTCGAGATATCTGGTACATGGATGAAAGAGATAGCGGCGATAGCCAGGAAGAATAGAGCAAGTAGATGGGGAAGGCGTAATCGCATATGAGAGCGCCGCATAACGACAGCAAGAAGACACAGAAGCAACGCCGGTTCAACGAGGCGCATGGTATGGCCTGGTAATGGCAGCAATAACGACGGCAGCCCTACCCCGGTGAAGACCAGGAGCAAGGCAAAGCGAGGCCGTAATAGAGCGAGCGCTGCGACTCCGAGTGCGACAATCAGCGCTGCCGCGACAAAGGGTGATGGGATTATTATGCACACCAAAATGACGAGTACAAATAGCAAACTGAAAAAGATATATAGTAGGGCCTTACGCCACGTAAGTGTTGAGAGGTCAAATCGCTTTGAAGGAGTGGAAAGCTGATTCCACTGTCCCGCCCTCTCTCTCAATAAACCGACTCGCATCTCTTGGTTCATCTCTACCTAAGACTCCACCTCTTAAAAAATCTAATTCTTATTCTTAAATAGCCTTGTCTCGCTTTGACTGAGTAGAGGCGATGAGATGGACGGGCTTGCAATATCGTTTTTTTCTCCCGCCGGTGTAGGTCCTGGCCGCCCAACCCAGCTATCTTGATGGCTATCCATTGCTTGCAGGGCTGGTGGAGGCGTGTCACGGGACAAAGTCCGCCAGGTCAACAGGTCGGATTCGCGAAGGTCCCTCGAAGATGAATTGTTAGATAGCAGGTTCTGCGGATTGTTTTCGATGTAGAAGTAAGGTCGATGCCTGGCTGCCTGGCGATTTACGATCACTCCGTATACAGGAGAACAAAGTCGCTGAAACATCGCTCCTGCTTTGTTCAGCTTTTCGCCTTGCTCTTTGCCTGCCCGAACAACCAGTATGGTGCAATCAGTGACAGATGCCATGATCACTGGATCTGCACCTTCCTTCAGCGTAGAGGTATCGAAGATGACGTAATCCACGACGCCTCCTTTCGTGCCACTGCGACCATCCTGATTTCGTCCCAACAGCCACTGTATTAGTATCCGCAGTTCCGGTGAGCGCAGCACCGCCCCAGCATGAGCTGCCGTGGGGCCGGTTGGAAGCAGCCAGAGGTTGGGTATATTCGTGAGCCATTGATCGAGCCATGACTGCACCACCCCCTCATGAAAGCGGTAGACATCAGTAAGAGTATTCAACAATCCCTTTGTGTTAGAACATTGAAAGATTTCATGTAGCGAAGATCGACGCAGATTCGCGTCAACCAGCAGCACTCGCTTGCCCAATTGGGCAAGCGAGATGGCCAGGTTGGCGGCAGCAGTGGTGGTACCGGCCCCCGGCTGCAGAGCAGTGACCAGGATCGCGCATCCATCCTTGTTCTGTATATTGAGACTCATAGCGATGATCATGAATGCCTGTTCCACTGCTCCATCATTCACCTTTGATTGCCCCGGTTGGTCGAGTGAGATCAACGGCCGTTTACTAAGTGGCACGCTTCCCAACGGCTCCAACATAGTTAGTTGGGCAACATCCTCTGGAGTTTTGATGGAGGTATCTACCCAATCGAGTAACAGCACGAATACGATCATGAGCAGCAGGCCCATTGCTGCTGCAATTACCGTATCGAGCTTAGTGCGTGGAGTGACCGGCGCCGCCGGAGGTATCGCCCTCTGGACCTGGCTGAGAAGATGATTCACCTGGAGTTCCTGCAGTTGAATCTGCTGGTAGTTCAACAGTAAAGTATCATAGTTCGCCTGGGCGTCATTGAGAACGCTCACCTGGTGCGCTATTGTAGTAGATGAAGCCTGAGATTTCTCTAGCGAAGAGAGCTGCGCCTGGGCAGTTGATACATTGTTCTTCGCCGCAGTCAAGAATTGGGTGAGCTGGCTCGCGCGGCTCTGAAGCGCTGCGGTCACGTTCGTCACCTGGATTTGTATGAAGATCTGGCCCACCTTGTTGGCAATGTCCGCGGCGAGTTGAGGATTGTCTGCTTGCGCCTGAACCTGGATAATGCTCGTATTAGCTAGTGGTGAGGCACTTACTGCCTCCTTGATCTGGCTAACACTAATTCCCGGCAGTTCCTTAGCCGCTGCTTGCAGGACAACGTTACTGGTGACGAGCAAAGAATAGTTCAACGCCTGCGCCTGGCTGCTGAACACAGTACTACTATCACCAACCGGGTTTACCTGGATCAACGTGCTGGCCTGGTAGACCGGCGTTATCAGCTTGCTAATCGCATACGTTGCACCAGCGATGACGCTTGTCGCCAGAAGAATGAGCCATAGCGAGCGCCAGATTACCCAGGTATAATGTCGTAGTTGCATGCCGATACCATCCTTAACAGGCTCCGATGCCGTTTATTACGGCCGGGAGGGTTCTCAATAAAATCTCCACGTCCAACCAGAATGATCGATCTAGCACATAGGTGCAATCGAGAATACAACGCTGTTCATAATCAGTCATTGAGCGACCACTCACCTGCCAGAGGCCGGTTAAGCCTGGTTTTACCGTTTGCCGGAGTTCGATGAGATCTTTAAAGGCTTCAATTTCTGAGAATTGAATGGCTCTTGGCCCAACAAGGCTCATCTCCCCACGTAGTATATTCAGCACTTGTGGCAGCTCATCAAGGCTGGTGCGGCGCAAAAAGCCCCCGATCCGTGTAATACGTGGATCGTTTTTCAGCTTGCCGCCTTTACGCCATGCTTCCAGCAGATCAGGATATCGTGCCATGTAACCATCAGCATCTACAATCATGGTGCGGAACTTATAGGTTACGAATGGCTGCCCATATTGACCAACGCGTGTCTGCTTATAAAAAATGTGGCCGCGATCCTCCCAGCAAATCAACATTGCGAGGATGGGGAACAGCAATGCCAGCACTACAAGCCCTACCAATGCCCCACAAATATCTAGTACATGTTTTGCAATAGAGTAGGCCGACGATATCCGGGATTCTTCAAGGAGCCGATTATAAAAAGAAGGGCTATCTAATGCTTGCTCTAAAAAGGAAGTAGGTGTTATAACCAGCTCATTGGGTCGACCTTTGCTACCCATAAGACCTATCTCCTTTGTATCACACGTTGTGTACGAAAGATCATGAATGGCGGTTGGCAAATAATGCTTCAACTTTTTACTCCATGAGCAGTAGGAATAATTACACTGCCTGAGTTTATCGCATGAGTGTAGACTGCGGTGAGTTGCCCCAAAATGTGCTCCCACTTGTGGTACGTAGCAATATAGATCGGCCCACGTTCGGCAAGCTTATTCCACAATACCTGATCGTCCAGCAGGCGCAGCACTGTGGCGGTAAATGCTTTGGGGCTATCTGCGACCAGTAAATCTTGCTCAGCTACCACCTGCAAACCTCCAACAGCATGCGAACTAGCCACCACCGGAGTACCTAGCGCCATTGCTTCAAGCACTTTGTTTTGTATTCCCACCGCGTAAGGTAGAGGACTCACCGCAATCTGAGCCTGCGCGATATAGGGCCGTAGGTCAGATACATAGCCGGTGACCTCAATGCGTGGGTCTTCAGCTAAGCGGCGGACTCTAGCCGGCGGATCGCTACCCGCGATGGTCAGCCGCACATCTGGCCGTTGTTCCCAGATATGAGGCATAATACGCTCTACCAGGGTGAGGACACCAGCTATGTTCGCATGAAAACTCATTTTGCCAGTGAAGATCAGTGTCGCTGGTCTTCTCGGTCCAGTGTAAGATCGGAAATACTGCTGATCAACACCGTGGGGGAGTACAGTAATTTCCGCAAGCGCCCCGGAGGGGGCTTCATCAGTACCATCGTCTCTGGCTAAATCGAGCAAGGCTTGACGGTCACGCTCGGATGTCACCAGGACATGACGAAAGCGTTGAAGCTGCAAGCGTTCGTAGGCGCGGACGCGCCATGCTTCTCTCTGTCCAATGATCCGCATCATACTCGTGGCCCCAAAATTTGCCCCCTGTTCATATAGTTGACTGATGCAGTCGACTGCATCCCAGACGACAGGCATAGGCACAAAGCCAGGCAAAGTCCCCAGGGCACGCACGGATTCTACATGGAGTAGGTCGAAATGTCCGGACTTGAGCTGCTCGTTGATCGCGGCACGTAGAGAAGGAGCAGCATCAAAGGCCACCTGAAGAGGCAACCGCGTACCTAGAGCACATAAGCTACGAAGGAACTTCCGAGTACGATTTTCTCGTATAGTTGTAATGGCAATGCCTTCACACTGTAGAGCCCGCGTATCCGCTATATCCCTTTCACCCGCGCATAAGGCAAGTACCGTTACCTCGTGCTGCCTGGATAGCTGGGTTACAAAGCCATAGGAACGAACTCGGATACGCGATATAGGATAAGGTGTGACAAATAATACCCGCACGAGATGCTCTCCAATCGACCACTCCCAAACTTATGGCCGTTTGAAATAAATCGGAAAAATCCCCCACTCCTAGAACGATCTAAATGCTGTAATATAACGTAACAAATACCCCCGCCTCTAGAACAAACTGAATACTGTAATATAATGACAAAGAGAACCCTTGTCAAGACAGAAGAAGCGAGGAGAATAAGAGCTAATTTTCGGGATCCATTATAATATCACTTCCAAAACCTTCTTGTTGGGATAATAAACCATTACAAAAGCATATACCTCTCCCATCGTATTGGGGGTAAAGAATAGGTTAAGAGTGAGTTAAATTTGCTCCTTTTTGCTTCTAGTTCCTTAACCGATCCCTGGTTTCACATGCCTTGCTCTCGTAACGAGAGCAAGGCATGTTGACAGATTGTGCATATACACCGACCTATCAGCGGCTACTGCTTGACATAGTCATTAAGCCCGACTAAAATTGACATGGAGGAAACTTGCTGACCGCCGGAGGTGAACCAATTGGATCATGACGCTAACCACTTCACCTCATTAACTAAAAACCATGAATAATAGCGTATGTACTATTAAAGAGGAGTGTTTTGCAGAAAAAAGTTTTTCGACTCCACGCGGAAAACGCAAAAGCCCGCCCCTCACTTGAATACCATGGAACGCGTTGTAGTCACTATTTATCTGGTTTTCTTGATACCTGCGAGGATGTTTAGAGATGACGCACCGAATAGGAGAGCAGCTTGGCAAATATCGGCTTGTGCGCCTGCTGGGCCAGGGCAGTTTCGCGGACGTCTACCTGGGCGAGCATCTTTATCTCCAGACTCATGCTGCTGTTAAGGTGCTGCGCACGCAACTGGCAAAAGAGGACGCCGAGAGCTTTCTCAACGAGGCGCAGACCATCGCCCGCCTGGTACATCCCCATATCATCCGCATTTTTGATTTTGACGTACAAGAAGGCACCCCTTTCCTTGTCATGGATTATGCGCCCAACGGAACCCTGCGCCAGCGCCACCCAAGACACAATCCAATTCCACCAAATACGGTCGTGTACTACGTCAAACAGATCGCTGATGCCTTACAGTATGCCCATGAGCAACGGTTGATCCACCGGGACGTGAAGCCAGAGAACGTGTTGCTCGGGCGACGTAACGAAGTCTTATTAAGCGACTTCGGTATCGTCCAGCCGGCCCAGGCGACAGGCCTTGAGGTCACACAGAAAATAGTTGGCACGATGGCCTACATGGCCCCTGAACAACTGCAAGGCAAGTCACGTATCGCCAGTGATCAATATGCCCTAGGTGTCATGACCTATGAATGGCTCAGCGGAGAACGTCCTTTTGAAGGCGTTTTGGGTGAGATAGCCAGCCAGCACCTGTTTACTCCCCCGCCCCCTCTGCGTGGAAAGAATTCCAGCATCTCGCCAGCCGTAGAAGAAGTGGTGATGACAACGCTCGCCAAAGACCCTAAGCAACGCTTTGCCAGTGTGCGGGCCTTTGCCATGGCTTTGGAACAGGCTATCGCGACGACTTCGTCTGTTTCACCTTATGCTCCCACGACGCCTACTTTGCCCCCACCCGCACCTTCCGTCGTACTTCAGCCATCCACGGATCAACAACAACTCCCTTCTAACCCTACGCCCTCTATGACCTACATGAGACCGTATGCTATCGACCAGCAGTCGCCGGCTCAGCAACAACAGGGTGTTGTTGCTTCATCTTCCAGGTCCTCTACCTCTCAGACACCTGTTTTTACCGACCCGCCACACCAGGTGCAACAGCAACTTGTTTCTGCGACACATTCTGAGCCTCCTTCCACGGACCCTGGCAAGTGGAAGCAACAAGGCAAGAGGAAAGTAAGATACGCCGCGTTCCTTATCGTATTGGCCATCCTCGTCATTGCTGCTACTTCTGCCACCATCGTTTTGTGGCCAAAGCCAGCGACGACATCTCATCCTGGTATTGGTATAGGTGTGACCAGGGCACCGGACGGCGAATACATCGGCATCAGCGATGGCACCTTCGCCTTTGACACCAACCGACCCGACGGGAGCCTCAAAAATCAGGCAGCAGAAAAGCTCAAGGCGCATGATAGTAGTGCTGCTGTAGCGCTCTGGCAGTCGGCAATCCAGCAAGACACGAATGATGCTGAAGCCCTCATCTACTTGGAAGATCAACGTGTGCTTGCTTCACATGCGCCTTATATCACCCTCATCGTGGGCATCTACCTCACAAAGGACTTCGTGAGCGATGGGCGCAATGACTTACAAGGGGCCTACGTGGCACAAAAAGAATACAACGACGGCTCGAAGCTTCCTGGTGGGGTACAGGTTCGCCTCTTAATTGCAAACGCTGGTAGCAAAATGATCTATGCAACCACGGTGGCAAAGCAGATCGTGCAGGCGGCCCAGGTGGATAAGACCATCGTTGGCGTGATGGGTTTGCCTTACGGCAACATATCAAGAGCCATGATCCAGGTACTGTCAGCAGCCCATATTCCCATGGTTTCGCCGACTGCATCCGATGATCTACTCACAAGCATATCACACTACTTCTTTCGCGTGGTTCCTTCCGATAAACGCCAGGTAGCTGCTGGTGCGCAATATGCGGAAAATACGCTGCAAGCGAGCAGAGCAGCGCTCTTTGTTGATCCCAATGATGGGTATAGCAAAGAAGTGGCGACCGATTTCGAGCAGCAGTTCATTACTGATGGTAAGAATATTGTAGCTATAGAGAACTATAGCATAGGTCATCCAGCGATGCTGCCGGGCCTTTTACAAGATGCCCTGAAGCACAGCCCCGATATGATCTATTTTGCTGGGAACGCGACTGACGCTGGTGCATTGCTCACCGATCTGCCTACTTCGGGACCATTTGCAAATCTGCAAGTGATAGGCACTGTCACCCTCTATGGTACCTACCCCGACAGTGCACGCGCCAACTTTAACCGTTTACACTTTACCTCAGCGGCTGACCCGAACGAGTGGAGTCCTCAAAGCGTCTGGCCACATAGACCTGCATTTTTCACCGAATACGCTCGGGATTTCGATCCTGCTAAGCAGCATAGAGGCAATCCCTACGGCTACACTCTCTCCAGCGCTACTACCATGCTCTCTTATGATGCTATGCTGGCGCTATTGGCCGCCAACCAGAGTGCCCTTGCCGGATTCACAGGAGGAAAGAAGCTTCTCTTGCCAGGCGACCTACAGCAGGCGCTAACGAAGATTACTGGTTCCTCTACTATCCAGGGAGCCACCGGACAAATCTCGTTTGGGTTCGATGGCAACCCGGTCAATAAGGCCGTGGTTCTTCTGGGGGTCAATGGAAATGGCCATATCAGGTTCGACTCGGTGCTGGGTCCCTTACTGGTAGGTTCTATAGAACCTGGAAGCTAGTCAAGATTTAATTGAGGGATGAGGCATGATCAGCAGGGCGACCGCAAGGGTCGCCCCTACATTTTTCCCTATCACATCAAGGTTGTCAGAGCACTAGCCTTCTGCCACAACAAATGATGCAGAATAAATGGTTGTCGTACCTTGATTGGACTGTTGTGGTACGCCAGTTGGGGAGATCATATACTTGAGTTCAAGACGATAGGAACCAGGTGGGAACCCTGGTGAACTGACACCCGGCGTGCCAGCGCTGATTGTCGTACTATATGTTTTCCCGGCAGGAATTTCCACCACCCCTGCTCTTCCCCCCAGGGCACAGCGTGATGCCTGGCTATTTTGCCAGGTGCCGTTTACCTGTACTTGCAGACCAAGGATGGTGCAACTGGCACGAGTATCATAGGCAAAGATGCTTTTCTGCATGTTATTGGTGACGGAAACACGAATCACATCACCTGGCTGATACATTGTGTGATCAGTGCTGATACTTACTGGCCCGCTCGTGGATGTGCCAGGATTAGAATCACCTGTGGTTCCACAACTCCAGAGGGCAAACAGAAGGCATGGAGTTACTCCGCCTAGTAGCAGCCTGAGACGCCTGTTCATAACCTACTTCTTTCTTCCTCGCAAATCAACTCAGTACCAATAGGAACATGACAGTGCTATTTTTCCTGCTCTTTCATAGACTTCATGTTTAGATCAGGGGGCGGTCGCCGTTCTCCACCTCGTTCTAATCTTATGGTCTCAGCCTCAATAATTAGACGTATCACTGCTCCTTTTTGTTCCAACGTGGTACCAGTCGCCTCTAGGATGCTTGCTTTCCTCTGTGCTTCGTAGATACCTCAACCTACATAAGGAAATTATAACCAAACCTCTACTAATCCTCAATCAAATAGTCATACACTCATCTTAAGTTTACTCAGGGTAGATTACTATAGTACTGCTCGCTTGATGAAATAGTTCGAGTGCAGACCAGGCGGCTTGCCGCAACCCCAACAGTCAGCACGCAGTTTCTACTCTGGAAGAAAAGGAGGGATACAGAACAGGCTCTACATAAAGAGTCATTGTAGCACCCACGAGCGCTTCTTCATTACAACAGATGGTGTAGCCTTGTATTTTAAACCATAAGGCTATATCGAACATTTTCGGTGGAAGTTCTTAGATTTTCTAGGAGGGATACATGTTGAAACGTTACAAAGTTTACCTCATCTGGGGTCTGGTACTCATCATGGTGCTCTTTGGCTCTCTTGGCGCGAACGCTCTGGGGGCAAGCGCCAGAGGGTATCACCAGAACGCAGCTCAGGCTGGCCATACTGATTCACCTGGCAAGTCCGCATCAGTGAAGACGGCGGCTCCCCACACTGTGAATATGCAAGATGTTCCCGGAGAGAAACACCAGCCAGCAAGCACACATTCTCGAGATTTATCATTTCAGACAGGAGTCAGTCCAGCGGTATATGCACAGCGTAAAGCTGCAGCGGCCCACTATAAGAATGGTGTGCGGGTGTTTACCCCTTATTCACTACCTCCTCGTACGGCAAAAACCGTGGGTCCCCATACCCCGGGCTTGCTGAAATCGTTCAATGGGATGAGCGACTCCACCTCCATTTGTCCTCCCTTTGGGTGCGAACCTCCTGATATGGCTCTCGCTGTCTCCTTTTCCTGGGTCTTTCAGGGGGTAAACACATCGTTTGCCGTCTACGATCTCAATGGTAATTTGCAATCCGGTTGGCCCAAAACCGCACAGAGCTTCTTTGGTATTCCCAACCCCCCCAATAACTGCGACCCAAATGGGCCATTCCTGACCGATCCTCGTGCATTCTATGATCAGAACGACAACCGTTTCTGGGCAACTATAGAGCAGGTGGAGGGCGTGTCAGGCAAGGGACCCAATTGCCCGTTCCAGACGCTCCACTGGATCGCCGTCAGCAGCAATGGCAATCCCAACGGGTCCTGGCATATCTATAACTTCGAGATGTCACTTGGCTCGGGTAACTGGGCGGACTACCCCGGGTTTGGTTTCGACCAGCAGGCCATCTACTTCAGTGCCAATATGTTTACCACAGGTGGGTCTTTCCAGTACGCTGAGTATTTTGGTGCAAGAAAGCACGTTATGGAAAACGGCCAGAGTGTTACCGCCTTTGGCTTTACTGGCCCAACCCATAGCGGTACTGCAATTGATACGGTACAGCCGGTGCTAGGTGAGTCGCTGCAAGTTGGAGGAGCACTTGGTGGGCAGTTTATTAGCTCACTCAACATCCTGTTCGGTGGCGGGCAATGTGTTAATGGCTGTAGCGGGGTCCTCGTGATTAGTATGAGTAACCCTGGATTCTCCAATACTTTTGCTACCATTCTTTTCGTCGACACGGGTAACTACTTTTTGGCTCCGCGCGCCGATGAACCTAGTTGTAATCTGTGTATCGAAACGATTGATACTCGTATTACAGGTACCCCAACCTGGCAGCGGGGCATGATCACGTTCGCGCTCGAAACGGCTGCCAGCAATGGCACTCAGATTGTTCCTGCTATCTTCTGGGCGCAAATCGTAGTCTCCCTGAATGACGACGGGAGTATTTCGGGCGCATCGGTCTTCCAAAGTAACTACTTCGGGTTCAGTTCTGACACCGCAGCCTCCTTTGGTACATTAGGGACTGATAGCGATGGTGATCTGTACATGCTATACGAGTTCATGGGCAGTGCATTCAACCCGAGCGTCGCCTATTTGGCTCGTCGTGTGACGCTCGCCCTGGGGGCTCTCCATGATACTGGCGTTCTCCTGAGGGGGGGAGACGCGTCATATGGCGGGAGCCGCTGGGGTGACTATGAGGCTGTTTCACCCAGTGGTGTCCCCTTCACCAATGACGTGTGGTTCTCCGGGCAATATGCTACCTCCAATGGAGACTGGTCCACCTTTATCGGCCGTGCCAAGTTCGTCGCCGGTCAATCCTAGCGGCGAGCACAGTTTCTTGGTGATCAGTGCGGTGCACCGTTAGTGGAGTGGAGCGATTGGGCTGCGAGGTAACGCTGCAGCCCAATCGCTCCTGGTGTCGTCTCAACCGTTGTTCTGCTCGTTGCGTTGTCGCTCCAGTGCGCCAATGCTAAGCGTCATCTGAAACGCCGAGCATTTCCTACGATTGTTGTATGGGGCGACCCAATACAACTGGATAATAATGTGAACAAGGTGTCTAAGGAGGGTCCATGGCAAATACAGATAATCCCTACGGCTTTACAACATTTTACTTTGGGCCAGATGACACCTACAGCAGCCAGTTTTTTGCTGATCTCCACGACCTGGGCTGCACGTGGTGGAGGGCAGCATATCGCTGGGTCAACATCGAACAAAGTCCCGCTGTTTACACCTGGACAGTGCTCGATGCAGCGGTAGCAGCAGCTAACGCAGCAGGCATTCATCTCATACTGCCTATCATGGATGCGCCTTCCTGGCACCTTACCCAGACCTGTGGCGCAGGCGGAGCACCCCTGCCAGGCGCTTCTGATACAGCAACCTTCGCAGCAGCGGTAGCTGCACGCTACAATGGCACGAACGTGCAAGGGGTTATTGCCAGTATTGAAGTTGGCAATGAGGAATACGATAGCAAGCATACATGCCTGGACGCGACCTATTACGTGCCTGTCCTGCAGGCGGCGGCCCCGGCCATTCGCACGGCAGGCTTTTCCAATAAGATCGGTTGTGCTGCAACGCTGCAACGTGATACAGCCAATCTCACCTCCTGGTACGACACGTTCTTTAACGCTGGTTGTGGATCACTGGTGGATTATCTGAATTTCCACTTTTACAATTGCCCCCACGGGCCAAATGATGGCAATGCATTTGCGCCAACGTTTCAACGCTACTTCCAGCTCCTGCGACAATTCAGCACGGCACATGGCTACCCAGACATGGATGTCTGGTGTACGGAAACGGGCTATCCAACAAACCTGCATCCCAATTATACCTGTATGGTGACCGAAGCTGTGCGCAACGCATACTTCCAGCTCATGATAGACCAGGCGCGACAGGGAGGCGTCGTGTCACACCTGCTATTTTACACGATTGATGCCCATCTGGACGGTAACAGCATCACACATGACTATGGAAGCAACCGCACCTACACACCGGCCTATATAACACTCCAAAATCACATTGAGCGGTATCCCCAGTGGAAGGTCTAACCACTTCCACCTCGGTGGTGTTGACCATTGTCAACAAGGACGGGGGAAAGCCCCATAGGCGTTCACTGAAGCAGATGTTCCAGGGCGACCACCTCGATCGCCAGGCGGCATGCCGTCGCTTGTCACGCCTCCGCGCGAGCTTTGGGTCTGACTCGCTGGGCACAGAGATCCTTCGCTGCGCTCAGGATGACATGAGAGGTTGGACCGTCTCGGTCACCCTGGACATGAAGTTAACGCCTATGGGGGAAAGCACAGCTGGAGCCTTCATCCCACTTGTTGTCACGCAGCCTCTTATGCTTCCAGCAATTTCTTTAGTTTGCGCTGGGTCAGTCCACTCCTGGCATCGCTATCTGAAGCAACTGATTTTTGTTCAGCTTGCCTTTGCTCTACAAACAAGTCATTCAGTACGCGCCCATCGAATACACCAGGCACTGGTAGGTTCATACTCTGCAGTACTGTCGGCACAAGATCATATATTTCTGCATCAGGAGCTTTAAAGCCTCTCTTGATGCCGCTGCCATACGCGTAGAGCACACCATGCTTATGGTGTATACCACACCTTTTACTCAGATCGTGCCTGAGCCTTGCGTTGTCCCAGAAACGCTCATTACCTAAACTCATGCGGAATGTAATGCCTTCGGTGGGTAAAAGCAGTAGATGTGGCTCGTGTGGAGCATATGGCCCTGCGCCAAAGGCCTCCGCTGTATAGATGGCATCGATTAAGGGTTTGCCGTTCAGTGGATCAACCTGGCGTTTGAGATCTTCACACAGCTCTACCAGGCGTTCAGCATCGAGATTGACGTTGAGGAAGATGTCGGCATAGCCACCTGGGAAACTGGAATGGGAAGGTACATAGGCCAGCGTACTCTCCCAATCGATGTCAGTACTTAACGGCTGAGATACATCTTCCATTTGCTCCTTCTGAGCAGCACCTTTGAGGCTCCTTTTTGCCACGCGCGCTAGTGGAAGCAAACCCATTTGCTCTATCACGTGCTTCAGATTGCTGATGCGCCTGGCGCGTTCGCGACTTTGATGTAGACTAGGACCTAAAGTGAGCAGCTTTTTGCTAAAGAGATATTCATTGATTTCAAAGGTGCGACTTGCAGCCTGAAAGCCATGGTCGGAGACGACAAAGAGGCTATCATCCGGTTCAAGCTGATCCAGGATTAGTCCTAGTCCATGATCTAACAAGTGAAAATACTCGATAACTCGCGCATCGAATGAACTGATTTCCTCCCATAGTGGGTGCTGTAAGCGATCGGCTCCAACGAAGGCCACAAAGCAAAAGTCCCAGGGCTTCTCCCTAAGCATATAATGCGTAAGTTCAATTCTGCGCTCCGTCATATACAGCGTAGCGTCGATCAATCGCCCTGTCTTGCCACTCAACTCGACACTAAATATGTCCTCCTTTTCCAGGTCGATCTTGTACTCAGGTACGATACGATAGAGTTCTTCTTTAAAGGCTGCGGGATACGTAAAATCCGCCTTGTTGCTGGGAGTCATATATCCGCTCACCATAATGCCATTAACAGGTTCAGGCGGATACGTCAGCGGCACGTTGATTACCAGTACTTGCTTGCCAAACTCGCTCAGGATATTCCAAATAGCTTTTCCTCCCTTCCGCCGTGTATGCACATGGACTTTAGAGGCAGACCCTCTTTTCTGTTGTTCATCGAACTCCCAGAAGTCATAGATTCCGTGACTGGCAGGCTTAAGACCTGTAGCAAGGGACATCCAGGCAGTAGGTGTGATTGGTGGGTATTTCGATTCGAGCACAGCCTCGCAACCCTCTTGCTTCAAGCGTTGAAAATTAGGGAGATCTCCACGCTCGATCAGCGGATGCAAGATGCGAAATGTCAGGCCATCAACGCCAAAAATAACTGTGCGCATGATATACTCCTTGATTCTAAGATCGGCGAAAAGGTTAAGAAGTGCAAAAGCTACCCTGCATATTCGTTAAAGCCTAAAATACCATCTTGATTCTTGTATTCTTTATACCGATTCTGTTACATATTGGTTTCATTTTGAGATTTATAGTAAAGATTTCGTAACCAATTGTATCACGATCTTCTCAGTGAAGTGTGACTACTCAGGTGCCCAGGTGACGGGCGGGGCCGTCCCGTAAAACAGCAGCCAGGTCCCCTTCAGAGGAGATTCTCTGCTGGTCTGTATAGCAACGACACCAGGCACGAGCTAAATACTACTACAAAGACAATCTATCATCCAACTGCGGCTATAGTATTAGCCGGGTTTATCAGATATAATATGAGCTTATTAGATGCCGGTGCATGAGTTGAAGTGAGAATGGAATGTATCTTATGTCATCTCGAGTTATGGGCAAGAGCGGTAGATTACTCCAATCGCATCTCTTTAATTATGCCTTGATAGGATTAATGTTGATTTTAAGCACCTGTAGTACAGTGAATGCTCCACCGTCTCGTCTAAAGGTGGCAAATCAACATATCAAGCACATCGTGTTTTTTATCAAAGAGAATCGCACCTTTGATAACTATTTCGGCACCTACCCATATGCTAATGGCGCGATAACAGCTACAGACTCTGAAGGCCAGGTTGTGCTACTACAACATGAATCTGACCAGGTTCCAGACATCAACCACTCGGCTCAAGCGGCCAGAAAGGCATATGATAACGGGAAGATGGACCACTTTGACCTGTTGTACAGCAACAGTAAAAGGCGGTCGAAGGTAGGGATTGATCCATATGCGAATAATAGCCTTACCCAACTCTGGCAATCTGATATCCCGAACTACTGGACCTATGCCCAAAACTTTGTGCTAGGTGATAATATGTTCTCGTCCCTTATGGGGCCGAGTTTCCCCAATCATCTCTATACAGTGGCGGCTCAGGCTGGGGGAGCCATCAATAATCCTATCACCGATCAAAACGTTGGAACACTGGGCAACGCTGCGCAAGGTTGGGGATGCGATGTTCCTCACCAGTTAGTCCAAATGCAGGGCAATGATGGAACAATTAGTGAGAAGGAGGCATGCTTCAACTTCCGAACTCTTGCCGACGAACTGGATACCAAAAACTACAGTTGGCGATACTATGCGCCTCCAGCAGGTACAAATGGCTACATCTGGTCGACTTTTGATGCAGTCAGGCATATCCGCTATGGCCCTGACTGGAAATACGTTGTCCCGGCGAGGCAGTTCTTGACCGATGCCAGGAGTGGGAATTTGCCCACAGTCTCGTGGGTTGTAAGCCCGGCACAATACAGTGAGCATCCAGCCGCCAGTGTCTGCGTTGGCGAGAACTGGACTGTACAAATGCTCAATATGCTGATGCAGGGGCCTGCCTGGTCATCAACAGCGGTGTTTCTCACATGGGATGATTTCGGCGGGTTCTACGATCATGTATCACCTCAACAGGTCGATGGCTTTGGTCTGGGTTTTCGTGTCCCGCTGCTCGTCATCTCACCCTACTCGAAAAGGGGATACATAGATCACACACGGTACGAATTTTCATCGATGCTCCGCTTTGCGGAGGACATATTGGGACTCCCAAGGCTAACGAAACGCGACAATGAGGCCAACAATATGCTGAATGCGTTCGATTTCACGCAGAGTCCACGAATGCCGCTCATCTTAAAACTACGCACATGCTATGTGGCGGTGAAGTATACCAATCCGTACTATGATGATTGAATCGGGTCTAAGCCGTAATCGATTCTACTAGATCGCCTGGTCTAAACATCAATTGAAGTAAACAGGAGCAAAGACACATCATGGAAGTGCCTAAATGTATGATCGTACTGTGGATAAGTGGGTTGACATGGGATGTATTAGACCAGGTGCCCGGTGTAGCTCTGCTGCGAGCACAGGGTGCTGCGGTAATAAATCTGGAGCCATTGCCGATTACTGGCCCTAAGCCCCAGGCATGGCAGATGATCAGCGGTCGAAATCCCGGCGGCACCGGATATTTTGATAGCTGGATGCCGCAGCAATACACAATGCAGCCCGTTGCTGAGCCTACGGTACCGATGCTGCACGAGGTTATTGCAGCAGCAGATCGCATGGCTACATATGTGAACCTGGCACTGGCTGATGTGCCGCTCTATTTAAGCGAGTTGGAGGCAAGCGTTGATTGCCTGGTCGTTCGCACGGTAGCTGGGGATGATATAGCGATGATCGATCAGGCCATCACAGCGGCACAAGCCCGGGTCGGTACTGGTGGAACCTTCTTGCTGCTTTCAGACCATCACGAGACAGCAGTAAAGCGTTATGTGAACCTTAACAATGGGTTACACTCACTGGACGTTCTGGAGGTTTCCGAGCAGAAAATCATGCGTTGGGAGGAGACACTCGCTTACCATCTCGGCCATGGGCAACTCTGGATCAATCTCCAGGGCCGCGAACCCCTGGGTATTGTTGCGTATCACGAATATGATCAGACGTGCCAGGCCCTGGTTACCTCGTTGCCCAGGAAGCTGCTGGATCCGCAAACCGGTGCACCGGTGATCGAACGAGTTTATCGCCGCAATGAACTTTACCACGGAGATTATCTCTTCAGGGCGCCGGACCTGGTTGCGGTTTTGCGACCGGGGTATGCTCCGTCACCCAACAGTGTGCTACTCGGCTTTGATGATGATGTAGTCGGACCGGCACCGGTTGATACACATACCACAGCCGGCTTGCATCCTGCTACGGTCGCCGGACTAGCGATTGCTGTGGGTATTCCTTTTGCCGCTGGCCAGGTCATCGCCCAGGCTCCATTGACGAGTATTGCTCCGACAATTTTACACGCACTGGGCCTGCCGATTCCCATGGACATAGAGGCTGAGGTGATAACCGATCTCTTTGTGCCAACGTTTATGCAGCAGTTTCCAATTCAGCGGGCGGAACAGCGCTCTAGCCTATCCCAGGAGGATGAAGAGGAGATCATAACACGACTGAGAGGCCTTGGGTATGTAGAGTAGGGGCGAATGTTCCTACGCTGTCACAGCGCGGAGTTCGATGATTATGAGTAACTGGTTGACTCGCAGATATCCATTTTATCACCGCATCTTTCAGCTGGCTTTGCTGTGCTCTATTATACTGGAGGTGGGGTGCGGGACGTCAATAAGTCCAGCATTGCCTAGCCCCACAGCCAGTCTGCCCACTGTGACCTATCATATTTCGGGTGCGAAAATACTCGATAATCACGGGCACGTTTTCTTGCCTTACGGGGTCCATTTGATGGGGTTATACACTACTGACTGGCACCATGCCCTGGGTATTGCACATCTCAATCGCGATCAGATGGTCGCCGCCCGGAAAATCTGGCATTCAAATACCGTGAGCATCCAGCTGGCATCTGCCAATCTGTTTGCCACTACTCCTTATGACTCAGAATACCTGGCAAGGATTGATCAGGAAGTGACCTGGGCGCACCAGGAAGGCATGAACATCCTGCTGGTCTTGCAGTATGAGGCTATGATACAGCAGCCGCTTCCAACGCAGGATAGCATACGGTTCTGGGACTTTATGTCGTCGCATTATCGGGATGATCCCTGGGTCTTCTTTGATGTGTTTAACGAACCGGTGCGACCGCCTGGGCTGTCGGAAGCGGAGACCTGGCCGCTGTGGCAGCAAGGTGGGGATGGCTATGTTGGAATGCAAGAACTTGTCAATACGATTCGCAAGAATGGAGCTGAGAACCTCATCTTTGTTGACGGGTTAGCCGCTGGGGAGGACCTGAATGGCGTGCCGGCACATCGAATTAGAGGTGATAACATCGTTTATGCGATACATCCATACTTTGGAGTGCAGCACCAGACAAAGAACCAGTGGGACAGCTGGTTCGGAAAGGTCGCATTGAGAGCGAATTTTCCGATCGTGGCTGATGAATGGAGCGAATATCAATCCACTAATGCTGAATGCATACCCCAGGCACCAGCACTAGTTCCACGGTTCCTGAGCTATCTTAAAGCACGCCATATCGGGCTCATCGCCTGGGCTCTGTTCCCTGGTCTGCTTATCCGTGGTTGGAATTATGCAGATCCCACCGATTTTGATCAACCAGGGTACCCTTGTAATGCTTCATTTCCCAACTATGACCCCAGCGCGCAGGGGGCGGGGCAGTTGACCTTGCAATACTTCGTCGATAATGCTTCCTAGAGTTGATCGAAAGGCAGATTGAGTGCCCTTCCTGCTGCATAATTATCTCGCTGCTACGCAAGAAGTTTCCCAAATCGCTGAGCGGCATTTGCAAAGAAATACATCGGGGTCTCGCGTAACGAATGCAGGCAATGCTGATGGTTCGCACAGCTTGATCCGCAGCGCTGTGAACCATTCATCTTCCAGACAGATAGTGAGGCAGTTTATCAGGATGCCCCAAAGAGACACAGAAGAGGTGCAAGTGGTTAGAACCTTGCTGACTCTCCCCGATAAAGACGGGTATGTATTTTTGTCTCCAATGGGTGATGCACTACGCCGGAGATTCGAGCGTGAAGTAGAAGAAGCAGCGCAAGTTCCATACCCTCCGCAAGTCAATGTAGTAAACATTGATGATAAAATTGCGTCGTCTCTGTTAGAAACGAAACATCATTATCCTAAAAACACCGTCGATGCCTGCCACCAGTGATTAGCTCTACGTAAGGAAGTTGAGCTAATCACTGGTGGGTTCTTCGAGCCTACACTTCTGTCAGGGATCAGAAAGGTCTCTGAAGATGGAACGATAATATTACTTTGGGCAGACAACGAAAAGGCAACCAGGCTAATAGTACATACCACAGCAATAGGAGGACCTCAAACGCTTAAAGTCGCAGCAACAATAAAAGAAATACTGGGGATTAACTAATGCTCATACTCAACTTCACCCACCCGCTCACACCGGGACAGCGAGCGCAGATCGAGGCGCTCGCTCATACTTCTATCGAGGAAGTACGCACCATTCCAGTGCAGATTGACCAGGCTGAACCGCTCGAAGGACAGATCACCGCCATTGTAGACGCCGTTGGCCTCTCCTCCGAAGAGTGGCAAACCCGCTCCTTGCTCATTAACCCACCTGGCTATGCGCCCGCTGCATTCGTCCTACTCGCAGAACTCCATGGGCGTATTGGTCACTTTCCAACATTGATACGTCTCCGCCCGAAGTCTGGGCCTGTGACGAGCTATGAGGTGGCTGAATTGCTCAACTTGCAAACGATCCGCGAGGAGGCTCGGAAGCGCAGGTAGGCATCGCCAGCGTAGACTTTGCAGCAGGAGACTCTTTGGATACTCAGACCCTGGAACTTTTAAGAGCGGCAAGTCAATACTTCAGTGAGCGCCAGCGACAGGCCTACCTGATTTCGCTGGCGTGCTAAGCGAAAGTGGTGCCAGGGAGATGGAGCACCGCACCCCGACCAGTCTTGTTAATATAGGCTTTTCCCCCTGGCACACCCCGGGGGATGACCTCAGATATGGTCCGGAATTTTAGATTTGCCGTGAATCCCTGATTAGTATAGGTGTTTTATCTGATGGCGCGCACTTAGATAAATAGAAGAACCAAAGGAGCACAAGGAATTTAAAAACCGCCTAAATACGGTCTAAAAGGTCCCTTTTGATAGAAGAGAGTTTTATATAACCATGATCATGGAAACTTTCATTACACCGATCTGATAATCCGGGAAAATAGCGTAGCTAATCAAATGGATCATAATGTATGACCCACTGTTTATACTATACCTTACTGGGAAGTTCACTTTATAAAAACCTGCAAGCTTAGTATCTGTCAGGAGAAAATAAAGCTGGTCGGCAGATGCTAGTTGCAGGAAGGCCTAAGTGAGCGTGATCGGGTCAGTCGCGTTCGGGTTCATCAGGATTGGTAGTACGTTCTTCAAGGAACTTGTCTAAGTCTACTCGCCTAATTCGGTAGTCGCGGCCTAGTTTCGTTGCCCTGAGCTTTCTGTCTCTTATCCATCCTCGAACCGTGTCAACATGCACACCCAATTCTTTTGCGATGTCCTCAACAGATAGCCACTCATTTGTCATATCTGGCCTCGTAACCTTGTATTTTTGGGCTTGGTTCCCGCTCCCGACGTATTATACTGAATATCCGAACCATAGTCAAACATCATGTTCCATAACGCTCTTAACCTTGATCTTCCGATAAAAGTTATGTATACTCTTACATATCCGATCTTTTCATAGAAAAGAAATGATTAGCAACGTATTACCTTGTTTAGGCAAAAGGCAGGTGGTACTGTACTACCCCCACCGTCCGACAACGGTAGGGGTAGCGAGCGAGAGCACACACGTAGTCGTCGTTAAGGAAGTTCTACGGGTCCTCTCAGCCTTAGATAGGCACATGAGGTCCCGGCATGTCAAGCCACCAGGAGGGAACACTCATGGTAACTTCATTCAACACATCCACTCAGGAGGTAGCAGCATATCCAGTTGCTGCCTCCTTCTCACACCCATCGCCTGCCGATCTCAGCACCTACTGGCTCCCGCTTGAGCCACTGGCCCAGCAGTGGGCTACCTTCGGTCGCGAGGCCATGACCTGCCCAGCCTTCGGCGCGGTCGGCATGGCCTTTACCGCGCTCTCCTGGGAGGCCGCTGCGCTCCGTCATACTATTCGTGCCTCCCAGGCAGCACCCCAGAGCCAGCAACCGTCTTCAGAGGGCGTGCCGTTGCCTATCCACCTGTCGTCTCAGGACGTCACCCGGACCCTTGAGGACCTCACCGAAGCCCGCCAGTGCTGGCAAAGCGCGGTCTCGTGGCTCGAACAACTAGCCCATCATGAGCCGCTAGAGCTCGCTCAGTGCGATACTGCCCAGCAGTTCTTAGAACACGCCCTGGTGCAGGTCCAACGACTGTGGGCGCTGCACTGTGAGGTGCAGGAGACCCGGGTGGTCCCGTTACCGCTAGCCACCGGGAGGACAGCCTCATGAAGAAGCAGATGACCCTGCTCGAACGCTGTGCGCTGCTGGGGCACTCCTGGCAGCAGACCGCCTGCCCCGGCTGGCTCCTCTGTCCGCGCTGTGGCACGGTGCGCACGCCCGGCCGGATGGCGGTTTCTCTCCCCAGGGGACAGGGGTCTCCCATGCCGCAAGACGGGCCTTCACCCCAGCGAGGAGGCCACGTATGACCTGGCGCGGCCTCAGCGAGCAGATCGCCGAGCAACCCCAACCCATCAAACGACGAGCGAGCGCCACCCAGGCCTGGCCCGCTCCCCGTCATCGCGCGGGTCACCACCCTGGCCTGCATCCTGAAGATAACCCGCTGACCACGAGCACTGTGCCCTACCGAGCGCCCACGCGCGGAGAGGCAGGCTATGACGTGGGAGAGGAGCGGGAGTATGAGGAGCCATCTCGCCCCAGGAGCACGGCCATCGTGCGACGGCGCCCCGTGATGGAGATGGCGCCTGCCAGGCACCCACAGGCAGGGCAGACCCGTCGCGGCTGCCTGGGCTGGCATCCCCTGCTCTCCCTGGGACTGGGCATGGCGCTCTGCGCCGTCTTCGTCGCGCTCTTCCTCTCCGTGCCGCCTGCCTGGCAGCGGCACCTGGACGATGTGACCTATGGCTACCCCAGGACGTATCAGACCGATGCTGCTGTCGGGCACGGGGACCGCGCCCACCCCATGAGCCACTTCATCGCCTTGAACCTGCACGGGGTGATCGAGGTCCTGGAGATCCCAGGCGACCCCGAACGGCACCAGCCCTACCTGTACCTCATCATCCGGCTCGCGCTGGACGGAGCCGACCTGGTGCCAGCCACCGTCTCGTTTCGCGATATGAACGGAGATGGCAAACCGGACCTGCTGGTCTTCGTCAATGGCACCTTCTGGGTCTGGTTCAACAACGGGACCAGGTTTGTCGCCCACCTGGAGCGTGTTTTCGGAGGAGCGGTCTGGTCACCGCTTCTCCAGACTCAAGAGAGAGGAAGTCTCATGATAGCAAGACCGCAACAGGAAACCATGCTACCACCGCAAGGTGAACCGTCACCAGCAGCCGAGTCAGCATGCCCCGTGCCCCCACCTGCGCCAGCCGAGCCGGAGGTGATCGATGGCGAGGTGACCCTGGAACTGCCAGCCGAGCCAGACGCCACGTCCCCCGCTGCCGGGCAGCGGGGGACGCACGGCGAGATCACCGTGGACGTACCGCCCGAGCAGGAAGCGCCCGCCCCACGACCACCCAGGCCCTACGCCCTGCTGGTTGTGGTGACCGGGGTGATCTGCCTGGCCGTCCTGCTGGCGCACCTCTTCCTGCCTGCCTTCCTCGCGCCACCCGCCACCGTGACGATCATCCCAATGAGCCGGGCGCTCGTCACGGTCACCACGCTCTCTCTGCAAGGCCGTCCCCTGGGGCCGCTCACGCTCGCGCAGGCGGCGAGGGTCCCGGCGACCGGGCACCGGCACCAGGACGCTCAGCCGGCCAGGGGCGCGATGACGTTCTTTAACGGCCTGCTCACCGCTCAAACCATCGCCGCAGGCACCGTGCTCACCGGCTCCTCTGGCGTGCAGGTCGTCACCGAGCGCGCCGCTTTCATCCCGGCGGGCAATCCGCCGGTGTACGGGGAAGTCACCGTTCCGGCGCACGCCCTCCTGCCAGGACCGCGGGGCAATCTCCGCGCGGGCGACATCCACCAGGCCTGCTGCGCCCCCTCCGTCGTGGCGGAAAATCTGGCGGCCTTCACCGGCGGGCAGGATGCCCGCGATGACATGGTGGTCACCCGGGCCGATCTCGACACGGCAGCGACCACCCTCAAGGCGAGCCTCAACACGGTCGAACACGGGGCCCTGGCGGCGCAGGTGAACGGGGAGGAGGCGCTCCTCAGCCCGCCCTGCCAGGCCCGCCTCACGAGCGATCACCGCGTCGGCGACCCCGCAACCAGCCTCCAGGTGACCATCACTGCAATCTGTCGCGGCCTTGCCTCTCCCAGGCACGCCATCGAGGAGGCGGCACAGCAGGCGCTCGCCCAACAGGCGGCTCGCCAGCTCGAGCGGGGGTACACGCTTTCGGGCACGATCCAGGTGACCGTCCTCCAGGCGACCATCACCGACCAGGTGCCGGGCGTAGCCACCATCCAGGTGCAAGCCGAGGCGACCTACGCGTACCAGCTCTCCCAGCAGGAAGTGCGCTCCATCCGCCACCTGCTCGCCGGGGCGAGCAGGCAGCAAGCGCTCAGCGACCTGCTGCAGCTGCCGGGCATCCAGAGCGCCACGGTCAGTGCAGCCACGCTCCCGGCAGACCCGGACACGATCCAGATCGTCATCCTCTACCAGGAACAGGAAAGGGAGGGAGTCCATGTGCAGTCACACGCTGCGTGCAGCACCAGGCACGCCGGTTTCGCCGCTCTCCGGTAGGCGCGGTGACGACGAGGCGGAGGCGTCCATCACCCACTATCCACTGGACGGACTCTTGCCGCCAGGGCACAGCCTGGCCTTTCACCGCGGCCTGGGCACGCTTGCCCACCTGACCATCCAGCAGGGCCGGGCGGTGGTGCCCTGCTGCCAGCAGTTCACCGAGGCTGAGATCACGCTGCTGGTGCCGCTGCTGGACAACTACCCCCATCACGGCCCCTACGAAGTGCTCTGGACGAGTTTCGCCTGGAACACCACCGAGGAGGTGGCCGTCACCCAGGCGCGCCCCCACCTGCAAGCGGCGCTGGAGCAGGGAGGCTGGGAGGAGGAGATGCGGCCCGTGCGCAACGCCATCTCGCGCACCCGGCTCAAGCTCAACGCGATGGGGCTGGACGTGCTCAATGTGTTCCAACTCGGCTCCATCCTGGTCGCTCGCCCTGCGCTGCGGCAGGGCCTGGTCCACAAGGGACGAGCCAGGAAGACCAGGACGCACCGCCGCTACGGGCGGCAGGCGCAAGGAGGATGAGATGCTGCTGTCTAAGAAGATCAAGATCGAGGTGAGCGAGCAGGACGCCGCGACGCTGGAATACATGCAAGGCAAGTGCCGGAGCCTCTACAACTGGTGGGTGATGCGCCTGCGCGCCGGGGAACGCTGGCCGGGGTGGAAGAGAGCCAAGAAGACGCTCCAAGCGAGTCGGCGGCATGACCCCGACCTCAATGCCGTCTACGGCAAGCTCTTGCACGAGGTCTATTTCCGCCTCGATCACGCCGTGCAGGGCTTCTTCCGGCGCCTGGCTGAAGGCGAGAAGAAACCGGGGTTTCCCCGGGTCAAACCTCGGCACCAGTTCTTCACACTCTGTTACCCGGCGATGTACCTGGAGGTAGAGGGGAGCACCATCACCCTCCCCACAGGCGGAGGCGGCAACTGGGGGCCCAAACGCTTCCCCAACATCGTCGCCCATCTCACGGAGCCGCCGCCCGCGCATTTTCGGGAAGTGGCGGTGTCCAGGGACGCCCGCGGTAACTACTACTGCTCGTTCGTGTACGATGATGCGGGGCATGGCGACAAAGACGATGAGCACAAGCCCCGCAAGAGGCGGGAAAAACGGATGACGCAACCCATGCGCGATGACGGCATCGTGGCCCTTGACCTGGGCATTAAAACCCTGGCAACCGGCTATACCGACCAGGGGCGCTTTTACCACATCGGCGGCTTCAAGGGCTACCGCTGGTACAACAAGCAACTCGACAAGATTCGATCCAAGCGGGACCGCTGCAAGAAGAAGTCCCGCCGGTATATCTACCTCTCCAAAGTGTACCGACGCGTTTCAGAACGCAAGCGGCGCAAACAACGCGACTGTCTGCACAAAGCCTCCCATCTCATCGCTGGCAAACTGGCTGAAAGGGCTGTTGTCATTGGCGATCTTTCCCAACGGCAGATGGTCATCAAAAAGCAAGAGCACGAGACCTTCAAAGAAGAGCGCAAGCGGCTCATTCGCAACCGCATGGTGTATAATGACTGGAACATCTACGGCTTCGTGCAGATGCTTGTCTATAAATGTTTGCGCTTTGGGAAAGAACTCTCTATAATGGATGAGCGCGATACGACCAAGATGTGTCATGTGTGCAAACACAAGCAAGACATGCCACTGTGGCAGCGGACGTATCGCTGTCCGAACTGCGGCCTGGTGATGGACCGCGACGAGAACAGTGCGGTCAACATCTACCAGCGGTTCCTTGCCCGGCCCGGGCCACCCACTCTTTGAAGAGTGCGGTGTGCGGACGTTCTCACCGCAATCAGATGTGTAAACACATTTCGAAAGGCAGAAGTGATTATGCCCAACACGACGTATGAGATTGCCATGTCCCGGCAGCTAAATCGACCAACGTCTATAGCATACAAGGTGGTGGAGGACCTGGAACGCTTCCCCGAGTTTATGCCCAATGTCAATTCGCTCACTCTGTTGGAGGAGGAGGGCAACCGCAAGGTAGCCGCCTGGGATATAACCATTGACGACGCGCCGCTCAGTTGGATTGAAGAGGGCATTTATGATAAACAGAACATGCTCGTACAATTTCGTTCGCTTGAAGGGGTGTTTGATCGCTTTGACGGCTACTGGCAGGTAGAGCCAGTAAACGATGGCAGCCGGGTCACGTTTGAGCTGACCTATGAAATCGGCCTGCCTGAGATAGAAGATATTGTTGGGCCGATTCTGCGCGAGCGCATGATCGAGAATGCCGAGAGTATGCTGGAGGCCATCGAGAAATGGGTTGAGGAGATAGCATGAGCAGTGGTACCCCGAGCCAGAGTACTGATTTTGCGCTGCTTGGCCACCCGGCAAGCTACGAGCACCTGGGTGATATCTTTGTGCATTCTCGCCCTGATTTCAATCGCGAGAAGATGACAAAGTATAAAGCCACATTAGAGAAGATATTCGAATGGACGCCGAGCTATGCTGCCAGGGATCCCCTGTCGATCAACCTGGCCGATGGCAGGCAGATAGCAGGGCGGCTGGTTTTCTGTACGTTTTTACCCGAAACGATCCATACACCGCGTAAGATGCTTGCCACTTATCAGAAAATCCGCGATGGCTGCCGCGTGGCAAAGGACCTGGGAGCAAAGATCATAGGCCTGGGAGGCTTTACGTCTATCGTGGGTGGGACGCAGGGGGAGAAGGAGGCACAGGAACTCGAGGTCGCGGTGACATCGGGTAACTCGCTGACGGCGGCCCTGGCAATTGCCCAGCTCAACATCCTGCTGAAGCGGCTGGACTGGGAGTTGAACGACAGGACGGCAGCGGTGCTGGGAGCCAGCGGTGACATCGGGCGCGCCTGTGCGTTGGAACTGGCCACCCAGGCCAGGCGCATCCTGCTCATCGCTCGCAACAAGGCCAAGCTGGAGGAACTGCGCGACGAAATGCCTGCAAGCGTCGAGGTGTTTACCAGCACGGATGTACAGGATGCCACCCAGGCCAGCGTGATCGTCGCGGCCACCAGCGCCGCCCAGCCGATTCTGGCCGAGGCAGACCTGCAGACCGGTACGGTGGCATGCGATGTTGGCTACCCTAAAAACCTGTCGTACGCGCCAAACCCCCGCCCAGACGTGCTGGCTATCTCCGGTGGTCTTGCCCAGATGCCATTCGAGTTGGATATCACTTACTATACACGCCTACCGGCCGCAAATATCATGTATGGCTGTTTCAGCGAGGCCATGATCCTGGCAATCGCAGGCCGCTACGAGAGCTATTCCATCGGGCAGGGCTGCATCACGCAGGAGAAAATGGATAACATCCTCGCCCTGGCACACGCTCATGGCTTTCAACCTGCGCCTCTGTACCGGGGGAAAAACCTGGTTACCGACGAAACATTGTCCACGTTCCTGGAACATAGCAGGAGCCCGCTTCATCATACACATTCCGTTAGCTATCAAGCGAAAGAGGTGCGATGATGAGCACTCCCACCGAACAAAAACTACAGGCCATCGTCGCCCCGAAACTTAAGTTGCTACCCGAGCAGGTGCCGCTGGATCAATCTCTGGTTGAAGATTTGAGCCTGGATTCGTTTGATATCATGGAGGTCATTTTAGAGATCGAGGAGACGTTCGCCCCGGTCTCCATTGCCGACAAGTCGGCTGAGGAGCTGATGACGCTGCGCGATGTGGCACATTATATCGACAGCGAACTTGGCGGGCCTATTGAAGAAGCATGCGTATAGCTCTTGTAACACTGGGATCGCTTGGCGATCTATACCCCTTTGTCGCTCTTGGCCTGGGATTGAAGACAGCAGGGCACGAAGTTCTGGTAGTGACGCATACCCCTTTTGAGCAGATTGTGCGCGAGCGAGGGCTATGCTTCGCACCCGTAGATATTGATCCACGCATCCTGTTGGAAAACGAGGAAGGACAGAGCTGGTTGAATAGCGGCGGTAACGCGCTCCTCTTCTTCCGCCAGTTTTCCCGTATCGCGGAGTTATTGATCCTGCAGGCCGTGGTCGATTGCTGGTATGCCTGCCAGGGCACTGAAGCGATTGTATTCTCAACGATCGGATTCTGCATTGCGCACCCAATTGCTGAGAAGCTGGGCGTGCCATCCTTAATGGCCGCTCCATATCCGGTAACGCCTACTCGCACATTTGCCAGTCCGTACTTCCCGGCAGCACCGACCTGGCTTCCTATCGGTAGGGGCTATTATAACCGGCAAACCCATCTGCTGGCGATGTTTGCCTTCTGGCAGCTCGTGCGGCCAGCCGTGAATAGGGCATTGCGCGAGGTGCTGGACATGCCGCCACTTCCCCCGGGGTGGCTCCTCAGCCAGGTGCGGCAGGGACGCATTACCGTTCTGTATGCTTACAGCCCCAGCGTTGTTCCGCGACCTCCCGATTGGGGCAACTGGAATCACGTCACCGGTTACTGGTTCCTGGATCATCAACCTGACTGGCATCCTCCCGCTGACCTGGTGGAATTCCTGGCCTCGGGTCCTCCGCCGGTGTATATCGGTTTTGGCAGCATGAACAGCCGCCGCCCACGAGAGATGACGGAGATGGTGTTGAAAGCATTGGCGCGTTCCAGGCAGCGCGGCATCCTGCTCACGGGCTGGGGCGGTCTGAGCAATATTGATTTGCCCAATGATGTATTCAAGATCGATGCCGTTCCTCATGATTGGCTGTTCCCACAGGTGGCGGCGGTCGTCCATCACGGAGGCTCCGGAACAACGGGAGCAGGACTACGCGCTGGCATCCCTACCGTTATTATCCCCTTCTTCGGTGACCAGCCGTTCTGGGGGCACCGCGTTTATGAGCTGGGCGTTGGACTCAGGCCCATCCCACGCAAACAGCTGTCAGTGGAGCGGCTGGCAGATGCTATCTCTACTGCCGCCAGCGATGCGAACATGCGTTTGCGGGCAGCAGCACTGGGCGAACGTGTCAGGGCAGAGGATGGCGTAGCACGGGCGGTTGAGATTCTGCAACGGTATCTACCAGATAGCCCTTCTGGCTGAGACCTGGACTTATCCTGCTGTCCCGCCCGGCGCAGGCACCAGCACCAACCCGATTACTTCATACCCACGCCCCAGCTTGTTCTTCTCCGGTAAATCGGTCAGCCAATCCCAGCGAGCCTCCTCGATTACTGCAAAATTTTCTCGTACAAGGTCGGGGAGGGTACGAGGAACGATCGGGATTGTACGGCGGTGCTCAGCATCGTGATCGGTGCCATAGACATTGAAGGCGAAGCCGCGTACGTCGCTGAGTAAGACAACGACGCCTCCTATATCAACCAATTCACGCAACAGGTGCAGGTGTGCCGAGATGACGCGGATACGAAATGCTTGCGCCGCTTCCTGGTAGTGTCGATGGCGCTCCTGCTCGCCAGGGTAGTCGGGGGCAATGCGCTGCACATGGTCCAGGATATCGAGCAGGGGATAACTGAAGAGCTGCGAGAGAAGCAGCGAGCTGATGACGATGCCACATCCGCCTGCGCCCAGGCCTTCTAGCTGCGGCGGATCTGGCACTGTACACTGCTCCAGGCAGTGAGCGGCGGCATCAAAAACGGCCTGGGGACCCTGCGGCACAAGCAATGTCCACGGCTGGCGTTCAACGAGACGCTTCAGGCTGGCACTGATGCCCCCACTGATGTCACACTGGAGCAAGTGTATGCGTTTGCGCAATGCGGGCGAGACGAGTTCGTCGCGCCCCTGCTGGATGGCTGCAAGGTCAAAATCAGCGAGTACAACCTCGTCAGAAGCGCGAGCGAGATCGTCCAGGGGGACCTCAGTGCAGGCGCCTGCGCCCAGGACGAGGGTACTCTGTGATGCAGCAGGTTGGCGCAATTTGAAAGCCCGCAACGTGAGCGCAGCACAATGCTGCAGGTGCTGTGGCGAGTACTGGCGTAACCATGCCCGCTGCCGCGCGCCCTGGGTCTGGACATTATTGTACGTCAGTGTATCTATGCGCACTTAACTTATTTTCCAGAGAATTGCGCGGCTCGCTTTTCGAGGAATGCGGTCACGCCCTCGCGATGATCCGCCGTCTCGAAAGCCTGATCCTGCAGTTCGCCTTCAAGTTCGAGCGTTGTCTCCAGGTCACTATCAACCGAGGTATAGATCAGTTGCTTAATGAGAGCATAGGTGCGTGTCGGGCCTCTGGCCAGTCTCTGGGCCAGAGCCTTCGTGGTGGCTTCAAATTCGGCCAGGGGCACGCATTTATTCACCAGGCCGATACGCTCAGCCTCGGGACCGCTCACCTCGTCGGCAAGCATTGACATTTCCAGGGACTTGCCCATCCCGACCAGGCGAGGCAGGAAGAAGCCGCCACCGCCATCGGGAACGAGCCCGATGCGCGCAAAGGCCTCGATGAAGCGGGCATTGTCGGCCGCGATGCGCAGGTCACACGCCAGAGCGATATTGCATGAAATCCCCGCAGCGACGCCCTGAACCGCTGCTATTACGGGTTTCGGCATGCCGCGCAGGGCAAGCACCAGGCGATGGTATTTCGTCAGGTGCTCGCTCACCCTGGGTGGGTTGCCTGTATTACTTCTCGGCGCAAAGCTCGTGAGGTCCTGCCCTGAACCAAATGCCCTGCCAGCGCCGGTGATGACGACGCAGCGTATGGCGTCATCCCGCGCTGCCGCCTCAGTGACCTCTATCATTTCTTGCAGCATGACGTCGTTAAAGGCATTGAGCTTTTCGGGGCGATTCATGATGATGGTGAGTACGGCGCCATCTTGCTCTACGAGCAGGTGCTGGAAATCGCTTCGCATTGGGGTCTCCTATTATTATATTTGGGGCAGTTTAGGTGGCATATGTCGCCTCAAAAGTGATCACTACAAGCTTAATCATTTGGCAATCCAAGGAGACCAGCCACCGAGATATCTTCATCAATGTCCTCCCAGTGAATCCCCACACCACGTCCAATTAATTCCCACTGAAGGCGCTGCTTGTCCGTCGCCTGTAGCAGACGTGGGAACCAATCGAGCGGAACGCTGATTTCGCGCCCATCGGCAAGGCCCACATGGATACGTTCTGCATCAAAGTAGACATGTGTAGCCCTTGCTGTTCTATTGTGTAAAGTGGTCATGCCATGCCTCCAGAAGGAACTGCAAATGATGTATTACTTGACCATTGGCATATCCAGCATCAACACTTCTAAAGCCACGCGTGCATTGACGTTCTGTTCCAACGCCTCCATAGTGCGCAGGATGGCGCGCACCATGCGTTCGGCTTCGGTCGGACCAACCTGCGTGGCTTGTTTTGCTATGATGCTCCGCATGTCGACGTTCACGATCAAATCAAGGCTATCGCGCGCTGCCAGTACTATATCACGCCACCAGAGCAGCCACAACTCCAGGATAGCACTCAGCTTGCCGGTATCTTCGCTGAGGCGCTGTGCAGCCGCAAAGCGCTCTACCCTGGTTGCTGCCAGCAACTTAGTCAACGTTTCCAGTTGTTCCTTACGCTCGGCCAGCAGGTTCTCATCTTCCACCGCTTGCACCGCCCAGCCCATACGCCCAGCCGCCAGGGCGGCTATCACGTTTGCCTCCCTGGGCTCCACTTTCCAGAGCTGCTCCAGGGCCTCTCTGATTTGTGTCGAGGTCAGCAGGTGCATGGAAACCTGCTGCACACGCGAGAGGATGGTGGGCAGCAGCAGACCCGGATCGGGAACAGTCAGTAGCAACACAACATCGGGTTCCGGCTCTTCCAGGGTTTTCAGCAAGCAGTTCGCCGCCTGTATATTCATTTCGTGCATGCCCTGGATGATAAAGATGTTGCGCCGCCCTTCCAATGTCCTGCGCGCAGAGTCGTTTTGTAAGACGCGTACCTGTTCGATAACGATGAACTGTTTATCGGGGGCCCTTGAAATAAAATGCACGTCGGGGTGATTACCATGCATCACCTTACGGCAAGCGAGACAGGTGCCACAGGGATTTAACGGTGCGATACGCGGGTCTGGACCACTCGTGCAGAGGAGGGTCTGGGCGAAGCGATGGGCGAGGAGAGTTTTACCAATATATTCCGGGCCAGTAAAAAGATAGGCGTGACGCACCCGTTGTGCTGTCAGGGCGCGACGCAACAGGTCGATAGCGTAATCATGGCCGACGATGCCCCACTCATAGGGTCTTGCCTGCAGGAGTGCTCCATTCATAAGGACATGGTAGCAGAAACGCCGGGGAAAGACAAGTTGCGGGACAATACTATCCCATGAAATTGGACCTCACATGATATACTTAGAGAATATGAGAGCCCATTGCAGTTACTGCAGTGGGAAAATATTCCCTGTGGTGTATGGTACGTCATAGCATGCACCACACAAATATGTTATGCTAGAAAAAGAATTGGAATTAGTTAAAAGCAATTACCTCCACTATATAAGGTTGATGTAACCAATGGATACCTCTATCCGTTTCTACAATACGAATGGCGGTTCGCCGTCTATAGTGAATGCTGAATGTAGAGGTCGTCCTACTGCTCCATTGTCAGAGGAGAGTGACGGCAGCATAGAAGCACTGATCGACGGAAATGTCGCAGAACACGATACGCTCGATACAGAGGCTATAGCTGCCCCGACGACGCAAGCGCAGGTGGATGTGGCTGACTTCGAGGCGATTTTCCTGCGTTACCAGACACCTCTTACGAACTTCATTTACCACCTGATCGGCAACCGCGAACAGGCTTATGATCTTACACAAGATGTCTTTGTCAAGGCATATAAGGCACTGTTATCAGGTACGGTGGTGCAACCTGGCGCGCTCTCCGCGTGGCTCTACCGCATAGCAGCCAATACGACCACCGATACACTGAGACGGCGGCGTTTGATTTCCTGGCTGCCTCTCTCGTTGTTTCACGAGGATCGAGGCATCGGCGCAGGCGTCATTTCTGAAGCGGGAGGCAATGCAGCGGACGGCTTTAGCGCTAATGGCGAGGATGGTGTGGATGGGCGGATAAGCGCCATCAGTCCAGTGTATGAACGCGGCAGCTACGATGGCGGGCGTTTCGAGAATAGAGTAGCAGATCAGGAGATCGTCAAACGGCTGTTTGAGCAGTTGCCACAGAAGTATGCCAGTTGCCTATGGCTATACGAAGCCGAAGGATTTTCTTGTGCAGAGATCGCTGAAGTGCTCAATATTAGTGCGTCAGCCGTGAAGATGCGTTTAATGCGGGCGCGTGAACGCTTTATTACTCTGTATAAACAAGAGGTGGGTGAAGAGTGAACTGTATCCAGGCGCAGGCGCTGCTTGCAGCATATCGTGAATTGCGGGAGAGCAAGGCGGACATGACCGAGTTGGAAGTGCATCTGGAAGAATGCGCTTCTTGCAGGCAGGCTCTGGCTAACTACAGCCTGATCGGCGAACAGCTTCGTTCGCTACCTGCGATTGCCCCTCCTCCTGACGCGCATGCCAAACTTATGAATGCGCTTGCTGCCGAGCATATACGCTATATGCAGCAGTCCACGCCTGGCACATATAGTACACCGGAATTTCTCAAGCCTTACGTGGAAGAACAAACACAGCACCAGCGCACAACAGATCCGCTCGTAGCCTTCTCCACAGCGAAAACTGGCCCACTCGCTCCCATTCAAACACCGCACAAACGCCATCGACGCCGCTATGTGAGCCAGTTCGCCGTGATCGGCATGGCAGCAGCGTTCTTGATGGTGTTGATGATGAGCGGCATAACGACGCTGCTCGTGTTATCAAACGGTAACCCCCAGAAAGCGGTGAACGTCACCACCAGCAGCAGTTTCGTCCAACCGACCAGCGTCCAGGGAATACCATATACAACAATTACACCTTATCAACATATAGTCAGCGCGGTGGCTGATCGCACTGACATCTACTACACAGCGTACGGAGATAGAGCCAATGATGGATGGATGCTGGAGCAGCTAGATCGCAAAACCAGGGTGAGCATACCATTACTCGCTACAGCCAGTACAAGCCCATTAATCTTACTGGGCAGTTCCGACAATTGGCTGGTATGGCTACAATTCGATCCTCCCAAACCAGCAAATAACCACAGGAACCTATCTAATCACGAGCCGCTGCTCCTGACGCGAACATGGAGCCTGCACTATCTCCCTCTGCTCGCACCCGGGAAGCCTCTAACGCTCACATCCGGCACATTCAATCAGAGCACGAGTCCCAGTTGGGCCAATACACCTGTACAGGGTATCTGGTTTATGCAAAATACCCTGCTGGTGGCAGCAATCGACGCGAACGGCACTTCGCACCTCTCATCGTACCAGTTGGATAGCGTAGGCCGTGCTACCCCAACAGAGATTGCAACTGCAAGCCCTGATCACGTCTTCACCTCACCTACGGCTACCAGCGATGGTGCAGAGATCTACTGGTCGGACGAATGGCGTTCCGACGATGGTCTACTGCACAGCAATATCTGGACGCAGCAGGAATCCCAGGTCGCAAACCCATACCACGGTCCCTGGTCAGCAAGCATGCATACGAATACAGTAAAGCAGCTTTTCCTCTCGGATGGAGCATCGTTCCATCCACAGGTAGTTGATGACAGGTTATTCCTGCTGAGAACCGCCCCTTACCCACCGGCTACAACGCCCGCTGCAAGCACGCCGACGGCTACCGTAGCGCCAACGTCCACACCTGATACCCCTCTGACCTCATGGGCCGATTCTACGATCTACGCCGCGCCTCTCGATGCACCGGTACGCGGTATGTTATTCATGGTACCGCTGGATGATCCCAATAATCCACTACCGAAGCAGGTGAACACGACCGGACAAGCCTGGGAGCCACAAGCAGGCACTGACTTTGTGCTCTGGCAAAGCGATAGTGGCTATGCAATGTATGACGTTAATACAGGTGCCGTCACCGTCGGACATGTGCTGGACGGAGCCCGCTTCCTGGCGGTCAACGGGTCCACCACAGTGTGGACGATAGACAGTCCGTCGAGCACGACCAATAGACCCGGTTTAACAGCGACACTACTGGTGTTTAACTGGCCACGTTA
>WNGR01001712.1_pt1 | contig 53870 bp, 55 predicted proteins | sample 5407581 | NCBI WGS metagenome assembly WNGR01 (sample SAMN13153383, study PRJNA577476) | soil metagenome | isolation source: 80 cm soil or saprolite under Garry oak tree replicate 2 | place: USA:California | collected 2016-06-15 | reverse complement strand
TATCGCAGGCGAGGGCGATGCTCGCGCCGCTTCCGGCGGCTATCCCGTTGATTCGTGCGATGACCGGTTTCTCCATGTTGCGGATCCGGAGGATGATTGGATGGTATTTTTTCCGTAGGTGGTCGCCGAGTGAGGGGTGTGCTCCTCCAGCGTATCTCTCTTTCAATCCTGAGACGTCTTCGCCTGCTGAGAATGCTCGGCCGGCGCCGGTGATTATTAGGCATCGGGTCTCTGGGTCTCTCTCGGCCTCTTTGAGAGCCGCGTTGAGTTCTTCTCCCATCTTCTCGTTGAGCGCGTTGAGCGCCTGGGGGCGATTAAGTGTGATTCTCGCTATCTGGTTCTTCTTCTCGACGATGATCGTTTCGTAACCCATGCTATCGTCCCTTGAACTGGGGCGGTCTTTTCTCCGTGAAGGCTTTCATGCCTTCTCTCATGTCCTCTGTTGAGAAGAGCAGGTAGAAGTTTCTCCTCTCAAACTGTAATCCCTCTTCAAGTGGTGTGTCGAACGATTTGAGGACGGCCTCTTTTGCTAATCGTACGGCGACGGGGGCTTTCTGTGCGATCTGCAGTGCGAGTTTCTTTGCTTCTTCGAAATATGCCTCTACTGGTACGACTTTGTTGACGAGACCGTGTCTCTCTGCTTGTCTCGCAGTGATTGGTTGACCTGTTAGGATCATCTCCATGGCCCGAAACTTTCCGATGGTCCTGGTGAGGCGTTGGGTTCCGCCAGCGCCGGGCATTATTCCGATGTTGATCTCGGGCTGACTGAAGCGGGCCGTTTCTGAGGCGATGATGATGTCGCAGTTCATCGCGAGTTCGCATCCTCCACCTAGCGTGTGGCCGCTGATTGCTCCGATGATTGGCTTGGCTATCTTTTTGAGTCTGTCCCAGAGCGCGAACTTGTTTTCTTTTATCAGATCGACAGGCGTGGCCTCGGATAGCTCTTTGATGTCGGCTCCTGCAGAGAAAGCGTCGTCGTTACCAGTTAGAATCGTGGCTCTGATCCTCTCGTCTTTGTCGAAGGCTTCTAGAGACTCGACGACTTCTCTAAGGAGTTCAAAGTTGAGAGCATTGAGGACTTTTGGACGGTTGAGACGGATTATTCCGAGGGGAGCCTCGGTTTCGACTAGGATGTTGGTGTAAGTCAACGGCGTCAGATGAGCAGCCTTGGTCTACGCGTTAAAAGAGTTGGTCGGACTTTTCTTGCATGCTGGATTGGCAATTCCTATTTCGGATATTCGGCTAGAGTATTAGCATCCGGAGGAAGGATCGCTGAGGCTGATGGTTCAGTTTTGAGACTGTCGCCGACCTATCGCTATCTGGCCCCCCGGGGGGAGGGGGGGCCCGTACAGGGTTTTTCTGATTCTGGGCTTGTTTTCATGTTCTGAGGCTGTTTTGAAACCTGAAGAGGCTTTTTGAGAGAGGCTGAAACGAGCAGGAACCGCAAGGAAAACGAGCACGACAGCTCTTGGGCTGATATACCCTTCTCCTTCGCGTGACGGCTCAGTTCATCGTACACGTGCGAGTCGAGAGACGGCATAAACTTCGACTTGACCATAAGCACTTGGCAGAGGGGCGTTGGCGTTCGAGGCTATACGTGGGATTTGACTGTTCGGGGAGATGCTTTGGAAAGTACGCTGAAGATTGGCCATTCTTTCTGTAATGTGGGGCTCAGGCCAGAGGCGTGCGGCCCATCCCACGCGTTTCTTCGCATTCTCATTCTCCGGGAGTTGAAGCCCATCGATCATCGTGAATAATGAGAACAATGTCATGCTCCCCAGAGACTCAGCTGCGACAGCATCGAGTCTCAAGAACAGTCTCCTGATCGCGGGACCAATTAGGTAACCGAACAACAAGAGGACAGGTGGTCCGAAGATAGCGCCAAACAGCTCGGAAGCGTACGGTCCGATATTGAAGTTGAGGCTAACGGCGACTGCGGAGAACAGCAATACGGGAAGCAGGGCGCGTAGGGTTGGTTGTGCAACGTACCAGGTTTGACGGGGCTTGTGCTGAAGGTAATGCCAGCTTAGATAGGTCTTCCAGTCTTCTAGCTTTAGTCTCCCTCGAAGACCGGCTGAGACTACAAGCATTGATGGTTTCCGATAGCCTTGCCACTTGAATCGGAGCCATTCCCAACGTTGCGTATCTGACCAAGCAAGCGTCTCGACGTTACGTAGCCGCTTGGACATCCTTCTGTGCGCGAGAGTCTCCCGAGTTATCTCAAGGATACGTTCTTCCTCCAAGCCACGGCCGATCTCTAAGGATTCAGACAGTTTCCCTTTCTCGCGTCTAGGATTGACAAAGAATAGTATGAAAGCCCGATGCCCACAGACGAGGACCAGAAGCCAACCAAGACCCCCTGGGACCAAGCCGAGTAGGCAGGCGGACGTGCACTCTGCGGGATTTCCGCGGAAGCCGATCAGTGCCAGATAGATGCCTGAACCCCACGCAATGCCGAAGCCTGCGAGCGCGGCTACTGTGTAAAATCTGAGGCCTAGAATAGCCAATGTCTAATGTTGACCAGATACTCTCGGTCCTTCTGATGAATATTCCGGAGACTCGACTTGGTCAAGGGCCAGGGTAGATTCCCCTGGTAGGTGCCACCCCGAGAAAGCAACTATGCCGAAGATCAATAGGAGGCTAGTCCGGAGGATGGGTCTGCGTTATTGTTCCCGCGTACTGGTAGTAGCCGCCTCTGCTGCGCGGTCGCCGGCTGGGGTCTCCCAGGTAGCCTTGGTTGACCATCTCTCGCAGGGTCTTTGGCGGGATCCATTTCTCGTCGCCTGTCTGCTGGTATAGAGCTTCGAGATTGCGGAGGCGCGTGTCTAGTCCTACAAGGTCCGCGGTTTCGAAGGGTCCCATGGTATGGTTGTAGCCGAGTTTCATCGCCAGGTCTATGTCCTGAATCGTGGCTACGCCCTCTTCGAATAGCCTCGACGCTTCGATGTAGAGTGTTAGGCCGAGCCGGTTTGCCACGAAGCCGGGCTCGTCGCGCGCTATGATAGGAGTCTTACCGATCATCTGGACGATCTTGGCTGCCTCTTGGATGGTAGAGAGAGATGTATGCTCCCCCTTGACTATCTCGACGAGTTTTGTGATTTGAGCAGGGTTGAAGAAGTGCATTCCCAGCACTCTCTCCTTCTTCGCTAGCTTTGATGCCATTTTTGAGATGCCCAGCGTGGACGTGTTTGATGCGATTAGCGCCTTCTGTGGGACGATAGAGTCTAGACGACTGAGGACTTCCTGCTTCAGGCGCAAGTCTTCGAAGACAGCCTCAATGACTAGGTCAGCGTCCCTGCAAGCGTCGTGCATTGTCGAGATTGCTCTGATGGATGCGAGCGTCTTGGATCCTTCGTCTGGAGTCATCTTGCCCTTGGCTATCGCTGATTTGACCCCGAAGGGCCCGTTTGAGATCTCATCGATCCCTGTTGCTAGTGCTTGCTTATTCTCATCTGTCACCGCTACTTCGTAGCCGTGCTGGGCGAAGACTTGGGCGATCTGCCGCCCCATCATTCCAAACCCCACAACAGCGACTTTCATGTCAAGAACCTTGCATTCCACTTTTCTTTAAATTCGACGAGTGTCGAAATGAGACCCGATTTGCCCAGAGAGTGAGGCTTGCCAGTCTGTTGGACTCAAGAGTCCGGGAATATACGTCGAAGGAGCTAGCATGGAATACATGGCCTGACTTAGAGAGGCTTTTCGAAAGACCAGGAGTTGGGGATGCGTGGTGGTGTTGGTGCACTCATCACCATGTATCATCCTACTCTACGGCCGAGAACAAACAACCGCGCTCTAGAGCCGAGAGGGCTGTGAAGAACCGTGAGCGTAAGGCAGAACTCGTCAAGAATGGACGGGCCCATGGGATACTTGTCTATTCAGATCGCGAACCAGTAGGGTGGTGCCAATATGGGCCAAGAGAAGAGCTACCACGGATCGACAACAGCCGCAACTATCGAAATCTCGCGTCTGAAGAAGACAGGCAAAGACTCTGGAGGATAACCTGTTTTGTCGTTGACAAGAATTTCCGCGAGAAGGGCGTGGCGAGTGCCGCGCTAAGGGCTGCCATAGAAAGCATACGAAACAAGGGAGGCGGTCTGGTCGAAGCCATACCAGTGAGCAAGACCGATCAGGGACCAGGATACATGTGCACCGGAACAGTCTCAATGTTCGAGAAAGCAGGGTTCAAGATCGCAGCACCCTTCGGAGACGGCCGAACGACCACCGTTCTGATGCGAAGAACCATCTGAACTCGGAGTGCTGGAATCCCTAAACGGGCGAAGACTTTTCCGTTGTCCTCATTATTCAAAGAAAGCCGGTGAGGTTTGGTTTGGAGTCATTTTCGATAGACGTCTTCACAAAGGCGGCTGAGGGGATCATCAGATCGGCTCCATCCGAGACAGATGCGCTTCGTCGCTTGAAGCCATTGATGGAGAAACTTGTCACCACACCTGACTCTGTTCCCAAAGAAGCCTTCGCTTCTAGGAAAGACAGATTCGCGAACAATCTTCTCTACAGGCCAGCCGACAGGATATTCTCGGTCATGGCTGGAAACTGGTCGCCAGGCCAGACGACCCCAATTCACGATCACCTCACGTGGGCAGGGGTCTGTGCTGGAGAGGAGAGAGAATCAATCTACAGACGAACGGATGATGGCTCTAATCCAAAGAGAGCAAGATTGGCGCTGGTGGGCGAGAGAATCAACAAGAAGAGCCATGTCACGCTACTGGGTCGAACAGGAATACATAGAATCGACAATGTCTCGATCGCACCATCCCTCAGCATCCATATGTACGGTCTCGACATCGGAACGGCCGAGAGACACAGCTATGATCCTATGACCGGCGAAATAGGCAAGTTTGTCTCAGGCTACTGCAACGTCCTCCGCGACGAAGAATCAGAATAGCAACTCGCAGATGGAGCGAGAAGGTTCTGGACAAACCCCGACAGATAATCTGGCGGCTTCACCTGAAATCTCATCCGAAGGTCGTGCACGGCATGTTCGCTACTGATTCGGGCAGAGAAAGGTTCTGGGCTGAAAAATCTGCCGAGCGGGACGGCTGGATAGAATTCCACTTCATTGATGGGCAGACTTTGAAGTCTAAGGTCCTTAAGAACGAACCACCAAAGAGATTCGTCTTCGAATACTTCGGTGGGAGCAAGATAACCGTTGACTTCTCCGATGATGGAGCCGGCGGCACTGATCTAACACTTCAGGCCGAGGATGCGAAAAGTGACGAAGAGTGGCCGGGCTGGGTTTCGGTCCTCCTCGCGCTCAAAGCAGCAACCGATTACAACGTCGACCTCAGAAACCACGATGTCAAGAGAACTTGGGATAAGGGCTACTGCGACAACTAGGGATTGGGGAATGTGAGATCTCAGGAATTCGGCTTCCGGCTGGCTACCCGAGATTCGTTCGAAGCCCGAAGTCTCACTCATTTTTCTTTGAATGCGATGAATCGCAGGCGTTCGTCTCGTCTCTTCTTCCCAGCTTCCCACCGACGCTTCTCATCCATAGTCTCTGGAACAACATCTGGGACCTCGGTTGGCTTTCCAGCATCGTCCAACGCGACGTACGTTAGGTAGCATGAACCGGTGTGCGTGACCTTGCCCGTCATCAGGTCTTCGGCTTCGATTCTAACTCCGACTTCCATAGAGGTCCTGCCACAATAGTTCACTGAGGCTTTCAAAGTGAGGAGGTTTCCAACGTAAACAGGATTGTAAAAGTCCATGCGATCTATGCTCGCGGTGACAGTGTTCATCCGGGCGTGGCGGAGAGCAGTGACTCCTGCAGCAACGTCAACCTGTTTGAGGATTGTGCCTCCATGAACATTGCCCATGGGGTTTGCATCGCTCGGAAGCATCTGCGTTGATATGATTGACTTTGAACTGCTGACGGGCTTTGAAGGTCTCATGCTCGGATGGCGCTTGAGTCTCGAACTTTAGCTTTCCCTAATACAAACAGTGAATTGTCGAGAATCTATTGTGGGTCATGAAGACCAGTAATGCACGTTCTCGTATTTTCATCGTGCACTATTGACCAAATGTTTCCTCTTCCATTCTACCTCGCGTTTTTCCATGACTCTGATCGAAAGGTTCCGAATCTTCGTGCGCTTCCTCAAGACAGACGACAAGCCTGCCGGCGACGACCTCTTGAAACAGTTCGAATCCCTCCCCGTCAAAGAGACCAACGAGTTCGGATTCTCGTTGAGAGAGAGCGCAATGATTCTCACCGTGATGCTGGATCATCAGAAGAAGCTGAGGGAGATCGAAAAATCCCTTGAAGCCTTAGGTCGATGACCATAACCGTCGTAGCACGTAGCAATGTCTGATGGGAGGTTCACGCGTGAAAGTCAGTAGATTTCTTCATTAGAGTTTATCCGAGACTTGGATCAGGCATCCGAGAGCGGCACAAGACTTGGACTTGCTGATTGACGATGTTCAGCTCTGGAATGGGACAGGGTCACCTGCGCAGCCTCGAATGTCAGTGGAGGTACGGGACGGTCGGATCCACTGGATAGGGTCCTCTTCCCAGTGGCTTGGTAATCGAACAAATCTTCGAGTCATCGATGGCAGGGCGCGTACCCTAATCCCGGGACTGATGGACTGCCATGTTCACTACAGCAGTCCCGGCGGACCAGACTGGATTGCCCGATTCACAGATCCTCTCACAGAAATCACAATTCGCGCAATTGAACTCGCAGAGACCAGTCTCAGAAGCGGGATCACGACGGCGCGGGACGTTGGCGCCCCTCACGCGGTCAACATTCGGCTCGCGCGCGCAGCGCAATCCGGTGAGATACGTGCGCCAAGGATTCATGCAGCAGGCACATGGATCGCCCATCGTGGGACATACGTCTCGTTCGCGAGACAATTCAGTGATGCTGGCGAGCTACGTAGCGCGATCAAGGCGGAGGTCGAGGCTGGAGCAGATCTGATCAAGGTCGCATTGGCAGGCTGGAACGAGGGTATGCGCCCTCAAGGCGGACCGGAGATTCCGTTTGATGAGAAGCTTCTCGCGGTCGCAGTAGAAGAAGCCCACCGGGCAAATTTCAAGATTGCATGCCACGCCAACGACGCGGCAAGCTGCCACATAGCCGCCCGGGCAGGCGTTGACTCACTCGAGCACGGCATGTTTCTCGACGGAGACGATCTCAGAGCTATGTCGAACCACAAGACTTTCCTCGTCCCAACCATGTCCGTCTGGGACGCTATGCTATACTATGCGCACGCAGTGGGTTGGCCGGAAGCCCGCAAGAAACGAGCAGAGGATCTGCGTGAAGGCTCTCGAAGAGCAGTCGCGCAGGCTATGGAAGCTGGGGTGGAGGTAGTCCTCGGGACAGACGCAGGAGGAGGAGCCGCACGTCACGGCAGAATCGCAAGAGAAGCGGAACTGATGGTTGAGGCTGGGATGAAGCCGAGCCAGGCGCTAACAGCTGGGACGTCGAGTGCGGCGAAGCTGATCGGCGAGACTGAGCGAGGGACTATTGAGGAAGGAAAGATCGCGGACATGGTCTTGCTCGACGCAAATCCATTAGAGAGCATTGGAGGATTGAGACTGGTCGCCGCTGTATTCCAAGCGGGACGCCGCGTTGCCTAGAACCACTAACACTCGATTGAGAAGGAAGGTCGGGTCAGTTTGGTTTCCAGGCGATTCCTCTGAATCCTGAGTTGAAGCCGCTGGGAATACTCGATAGTGCTCCTCCCGAATAGGTTAGGAGCATGCCTGATCCCCCGACTATGTAGGCTGTCCCGTTGGACCAGCTGACAGAGTAGAGGATAGCGCTTGTAATGGCGGGCAGGGCTGAGAGACTAGTTCCATCATATGTCAATACCAGCCCGGAATCTCCGACGAGGAGTGCCAGGCTACCTGCCGGGTTGAACGATATGTACCGTACTATGAGGGTCGAGCTGTAGACGCCTGCGGTATTCAGGGTCTGGAAGCTCGTTCCATCGTATCTCAGGATCGTGCCGCCTGATCCGGCAATCAAACCGTAAGATCCGTTAAGGTTCCAGGCCACAGCGTCAAGGTCATTGTTTGTTGGTGAGGCGAGCTGGGCTACCTGGCCATTAGACTGGTAAACGTAGATGCCGCCGAAATAGCCTACGAGCAATGCTTGGGTCCCGGTCGGATTCCAGCTGATTGCCCGGTAGTAGGCGCTGTACGGATTCGTGATTGGCGTCGCTGTTGCTCCATCGTATCGGAGGAGCGCTCCCCCCGAGCCGCCGATCAGTGCGTAGGACCCGTCGGGTGTCCATGCGATCGAAAGGAAGTTGACTGTGCTGCTGAAACTAGTGGGTATTGTTGTGAGACTGGTTCCGTCGTACTTGACGAGCACGGCAGAATCCCCGATTATCAGAGCGTAAGATCCGTCGGGCTTCCAGGCAACAGCTCTCAGTTGGGTGGTCACAGGGTGGGCGATTCGCACCAGGGTCTTGTTCGAATAGAGCTTGTATACGTAGCCCTCGTAGGACACGACCAGAGCATAGGATGAGCTGGTTGCGCTGGTAATTGTCATGGTGACGATAATGCTGTGGGAAAGCGTTCCGCTTGTTGCTGTCACATTAACTCTGTATGTGCCGGGCGCCGCGTTGGCCGAGGTGACATTCAGGGTCGAGCTTCCCGCTCCGTTGGAAGTGAGGGTGATTGTTGAAGGAATCAGACTTGTCGTTGGACCCGTGGGAGAGACAGAGGCCGCTATGGTGACTGTACCGGTGAATGAGTTAAGGCTCGTTACGGTGATAGTCGATTTTCCTGAGGATCCCTGGAGGATGCTCAATGAGATGGGGCTGGCGGAAAGACTAAAGTCCGGAGCAGGATTGACATGGTATGTCACGCTCGTCTGGGAAGATAGGGCACCGCTGGTGCCTATTGCAATTGCAAGATAGTTAGCCGCGGCAGAGCCAGTACAGGATAATGTCGAGGAGCCTGAGCCGCCGCTGATCGTTGTTGTTGATAGTGAGCAGGATAGCCCGGTCGAATTTGTACTGACCGACAGGGTAACTGCCCCTGTGAATCCGTTCTGCGGGCTGACAGTAATCGTGGAGGTGCCCGAAACGCCCGAGTTCACAGCCACACTCACAGGATTGGCCGTAACGGAGAATGTCGGAGCATTCGTCACATGATAGACCACGGACGTGGAGTGGGAGAGAGTGCTACTCGCACCTGTCACCACAGCCAGATAATTGCCAGCTGACTGGCCTGTACATGATAGGCTGGATGAACCTGAACCGCCGGGGATGCTCATCGGAGTTAGATTACAGGAGAGGTTGGTCGAGTTGGTTGAAACTGCAAAGGTGATTGTCGCACTGAAAGCATTGAGAGGCGCGATCGCGATGGTTGAAGACCCGGCAATGTTCACATTGACGGTTACACTGGTAGGATTCGCTGAGATTGCAAAGTCCTGCGTGTGAAATGTGACATTTGCAGAGTGGGATAGGGTTCCGCTCGTCCCTGTTACGATAGCGAGATAGTTGCCTGCTGGCGAACTGTGGCATGAGAGAGTAGAGGTGCCGGAACCGCCGGGAACGCTGCTGGAGGAGAGAGTGCAGGCGAGGTTAGTAGAATTCGTTGTCTTGGCAAGGATGATGGTGCCTGTGAAACCGTTCAGCGGAGCAACGGTTATGGAAGAAGTGACTGTTACCCCAACGTTCGCTATCACGCTGCCCGGACTAGCTGATATCGTGAAGTCGGGAGATGATGGTTGAGTTACTGACACAGAGATGCTCCTGGTGTGAGAGAGTGAACCGCTGGTTCCGGCGACAGTCACTGTGAAGTTTCCTGGTGAGGAGCCAGCGAGATTGCATGTTGACGATCCTGAACCACCGGAAACGCTGCTAGGGCTGCAGCTGACCGAGAGTCCCGTAGACGGGGAGGCCGAGGTTGAAAGGCTCACGGTTCCGGCAAAACCGTTCTGGGCCGAAACTGTAGCGTTGAAAGAGCCAGCCTCACTGGATTTGAAAGTAACGCTGGACGGAGTCGCTGTGAGACTGAAGTCTGGCGGCGGATCTATGAGAAATTCCGTCATGGGAATAGCATTAGCGTCGTTTGATGTGAGGCTGGGAAGATTCCAGTTTACCTCGATCGTCTTTGTGAGCGAGTAGTGGTTGTAGAGCCGTGATGAGCTGAAGCAGGTCTTGGCGACGGGTCCCGCCCAGACCGCATACACGCAGTCGTCGTGGCTACTGTTTAGAGGACAATAACCGGTTCCCTCGTCAAATACGATAATGAGTGCAGCTCGTGTCGTCGTGAAAGTTTGGCTGTTGAGGATGTTGGGGACCAGGCTTTTGAGATAATTGTCGCCGTCTCTCAAGCAAGTCGCGCTGTAATCGCTGGTGCATCCGTTAGACGTGCAGCTAGTGTCTGAGTGCATGTCGTTGCATAGGTTTGGAGTCAGCCACATGAAGTTCGGAGCAGACGAAGAGGTGAGGTCGTTGACGAGAGCGCAGTCCGTCACGCCACCGCAACTGCCCGGATTCGCGAGAACAATCTTGTTGCAGCGGCTGGTGTTGCTGGTGATATCTTGGAAAGCGACGAACCCGTTATGTTCATGCGTGTAGGGCTTCTGCGTCCCTAGGTCGCAGCCGGCGACGATGTTCTGGTTTTCCATGTAGCCTTTCCAGGTTAGACCAACGGCTTCGAAACGGTCGACCAAGTTCAGACTTGTTAGCGATCCTGCGGGTGGGTAGCAGGCCGGGGTATTTGTCTTAGAACAGTTAGCTGGGAGGGAGGCTTCGAGGATCCCATAGTAGTCGGGTTCGCTGGTGTTGATGAGGGAAGTGTAATGTTCTCCTATTCCGTAACTGTTCGCAAGGCTAGACATGTAAGGGGTGTTGGAGCCGTTGCAGGGTGGCGGGTTTCCATTGCAGATATCGCCAATTCCCTGGTCCTCCATCATGATGACTACAAGATGGTCGAAGTATGATCCGGATGGGGGAGCGGCTCGGACTAGAAGAATATGTCCCGACGTTACGACTAACGAGATTGCTAAGAGGATGATGAGGCTCTGGGTGATACGGCTTCTTCGACTCGGCCCGCGTGTTCTGAGAGTGGTTACGGATTTTAGGGATTCAAGGGCCAAGCTATGACAACTGTACCAGTCGTCTTTGGGGGTGTTTCAAGTACTAAAAGTTAGCTTGAGACGGCTGAGAAAGTTATATGGAGCATTCTCCAGATACCTTTCTACACCCAATCCACAACCTTGATCTTGCGGTTTGCAGAAGCCGAAAATCCCTCTGCGATCCAGAACAGTCAGGACGTCTTCAATGGTGGGGCCGGTGGGATTTGAACCCACGACATCCGCCGAGTCTATCGTCTACGGGTATCCTCACGCGCTCCCGAATCACCTCATCCCGCCCAACAATGGGCATCGGCACATCCGTCCATGTTTTCCATTCTGGAGCCCGTCGTCGTCCCTTACTAGGACCCGGAACGGGTCTGGCTAGACTACGGCCCCATAGCCTCTAGCGAAAGACTCCCTGAGTTGCCCCACCGAGCGCGTTTCTACAAAATTGTTGCTATAAGGTTTGGTGGGTTCTGATCTTCTCGGTTTTCCAGAACGATACGCGTATGGACGGTAAGACTGTTTTCGAGAAGCATTTTGAAACCGTTTAAGATGCTTTCCGTTTTTCGGCCTTACGATTCTAAAGAAATGGTCTACCTCAGCTTGTCTGCTGAGAAAGAATCTGAACTTCGTATCATCGCTCCTAATCGATGTAGGATGGAGCCCGAGTTTTGCCAGAGTCTGTCTAGCATACGCGAGCAGGGGTAGGGAAGCGAACTTGAACTGAATTTTAAGGTAGGCGCCATATTTTCGGTATACGCAACCGTCTGTGTCGAATAGGCCTCTGATGAAACATACTTCATCTAAGGCGACAGCTGGGTCAGATGAGACAATTTCTTTCGGCCTATAGACATGCCCCAATCGTGGAGGGTTAGGGCAACTCGTTTAGAGAATGCGTAGAGGATCATCGTATTTTCATCTTTTACTAGCAGTACCTTGAAGGAGGTTTGAAAGAGTTCTTCGAACATCGGACGCACATGGCCGATCACATACTCTGAATCATCAAATTTGTGACCGGTTATGCAGATCTGAAAGGAGCCGTGATTCTTAGGCATCGAGCCGTCTCCAAAAAGTATTCCGAGCATCTCAGATTCCTGTGGCGTCAGCAAAGGAATCAGCTCGGACAGGATTGCTATTGCTTAAGATGGAGAGGTGGACAAAACTGCCTGTCAGGTCACGCCTACATCATTTAGCCTGAAGTTCGTTGGCCTCAGTTGAGGACCAGCCGATCTCGATTGCTATTCTTCTTTCTGGGCGATGTACGTCTTCGTCTCGGGCACATACCAGCGCGTCGTCTCGCGGAAACGATGCCAGAAATCATGAAAGGCGGACAGGTCGCGTGACTCGACGAGTATCATCCCGTTATACGTGGTGCCCCAGATATGGGCGTATTCAGAGACGATAGCAACATCCTTCGGCATTTTTTTCTTGAATTCTTCCCAGCCAGTCGCTGCTTTCCTCTTGTCTGCCTCGGTGAGTGGTCTTACCCGGAAGAAGATCAGGAACGCGAATATCATGGATTTATCGCCTAGCTCCGACCCGTCATGGATCGGATTAATCTGGCTTTCGGAGATTCGCTGCTGGGCGGTATCCCTTCTCGTTCGGTCGGCCGGTAACACCCCTCTTTAGTTCGGGAACCGCCACTAGCATTCAGTGATGATGAGGCGGGAGCACTAGGCGATACTGTTGAGGAAGCCGATCTTACTCTTAGTGCTCGCCCTATCCTCCATGTTCATTCTCACAATAGCCACAGATCACGCAGGAAACAAGCCCAGTCCGGCTCTCAACGCTGGTCCAGTGGGAACGACCGATTATCCCTGGGCTATGTTCCACTATGATGCTCAGCGCGATGGGGTCACTCCTGCCTCCGGTCCCGCCTCGCCGCGCCTGATGTGGAATTACACGACGGGAAATCTTGTCTATCCATCAGCGGCGGTTGCGGACGGCTACGTGTTCATCCCATCCTATGATGGATCCGTCTACGCGCTCGACGAGTACACGGGCTCCCTCATCTGGTCATTTCCAACCGGCGCGATTATCATTGGATCTCCTGCTGTCGGCAATGGAATGGTCTACGTCTCGTCCAAGAATGGTTACGTCTACGCTCTCAACGAGCAGAACGGCGCGGTCGCATGGTCTCTACTCGACGGCATTTCTTGCAATGGCATTCCCTGCCCGATCAACTCGTCCCCGGTCATCGCAGACGGTATGCTATTTGTCGGAACCTGGCTATCACCAAATGGAGGCTACGCCTGGGTTTTGGCTGTCAACCCGCAAACCGGCGCGGTTATCTGGATAAACAAGGCAATTCCCGACTATGTCGAAGGCTCACTATCCGTCAACAATGGGCGCGTCTTCCTAGGAGTGGGCGCTCTCAACCCGGCTCTGATACTTGCTCTCAACGAGTCGACCGGAGCCCAGCTGTGGAGCTACGGTACTGGGATAAGAACTACAGTTTCCGGCGCTCCTGCTGAGGCCTATGGTAACGTGTACGTTGGTCTCGACGGCAACAGGTTCCTGGCTCTCAACCAGGCCACGGGTAATCTTGTCTGGTCCTTCAACACGGGGGGCGGAATAAACGCTACGACCCCGGCCATCTTCAGTGGGATTGTCTATTTCGGGACTGGCGCGGGAATCGTCTATGCACTCAACTCGACAACCGGCACTACTATCTGGCGATATCCAGCAGCAGGCACGATCGGGCCGGTGACGTCTTCTCCAGCCCTCTCACTGGGATCCAACACTCTGTATGTCGGATCCAATGATCGCTACCTCTACGCGCTGAGCATGACCTCGGGAACGTTGCGGTGGAGATACCTCACGGGTGGACAAGTCTCCTCTTCGCCAGCCGTAGCCGACGGCCGGGTCTTCTTCGGCTCAAAGGACCGCAAGGTCTACGCGCTGGGCGCGACCGTGCCAAGACTGTTAGACACGATAACCTCCAGCCATACAGTTCTCGAGCCTCTACAGAACGCGACATTGACAATAACTGTGAGAAACAGCACCGCACTGCAGACGGGCGCGAACCTCACTCTCACATCAAATACGGGTGGGACGTTATCTCAGCCTATGTCTATCGGGGTAGGGGTCTATCAGGCGAACTTTACAGCACCTATGGTCACTTCGACCTCCATCATGGTAATCCAAGCTCTCGCAAGCATCACTGGGTATCTTAGCGCGACGAACCAGACGAGTATCACTGTGAACCCGTTTCCCTTGTTGACTGTCGCTGTCTCACCGAAGCCATCCTCCATTACGCCTGGTGGAGAGATCACGCTGATGATTAGGGTCATGAATGGGACGGATACGGTTACGGGAGCCTCGCTCAATTTCTCGTCCTCGGTGCCGGGGGGTAGTTTCTCCTCTATTACTGATTCGGGGGATGGAAACTATACGGCGATATTCAGTACGCCTCTCCAGAGTTCGAGTCCCGTTGTGACGGTTCGTGCTTACAAGAGCGAGTTTACGCCGGGGCAGGGGCAGACTACGGTTGTGGTTAACGGGGTTCCGAACCTGACCACTCTCAAAGTGTCCGGGATACCAATCTTTCTCTTGGTGGCGGGAGGCGTTATTCTCTTCCTGATGATCCTGGCTGTTCTTGTTCGGAAGAAAAAGTCGGACTATCACCATGTCGCCCCACAGTCCTCGTTCAGCTACTGATTTTCCGGGAAGGCTTAACTAGGCGTTTTCTCTGCCGGTTTCTGGGGTTGGCGGCCATAGCTGGGAGCTAGGACCCGTACCCATTCCGAACACGGAAGTGAATCTCCCAGGCGATCTCGGTGGTAGTGTGGTGCGAGAGCCCACGCGAAGCCCTGACCGCTGCCAACTCCATTTCTTTCTACCGTAGAGTTGGGGACGCTTCTGATCATGGCCTAATTATTATTCGCGAGTTGTGAAGCTGGATTTGCACACTATCAATCTTTATAACATTCAGCGGAGAAGTATCCTTTAGATTCTATTCTTGCTGACCGTTGTCCCGCTTGATCTCCTCGGCGACCTCTTCGGCAACGTAGGCAATATTACACAGATCGCGTTCACGCTGCTCTTCATTCTGCTCTTCTTCGGTTTTGGCCAGAAGCTGCAGATGCGACAGTACATGTGGGACATTGACCGGGGTCTACGACGCCTTGATGTCATCCGGGGCCAGGCTAAGGATTTGACTTTGAAGACTGTGAAGGAGATCGGCAAGCCGACGTCCGATCCTATGCCTCAGCTTAACGTGCTCATGGAGCAGTTCCTCATCACGCCCGTCGACATGGACCCATCGGGGATTGTGAGCAAGTTCGACCATCTACTGGATGTGCATGAGATGAAGTTCAAGGAGGATGTTCACAGGATTGCGCCGAGCGCTGATCCAGCCCAGCTGAACAACTTGTCGAACTTAGTAGAGGCGTCTTGGGCGTTGAACACAATCTACCGTATCATACGCCACTTCTACCTGTTGGGGAAGAAGACGAACAGTATCTTCATCATAATTCAGCTCCAAGCACTATTACCGCTCATAATGCAGGAGGCGGAGGCGTATCTGGGGGCGGCGCGGGCCTTTGCCGAGGGTCAGCCGATCGGGGATGGGATTGGTCCCTTGGTCGCGTCGAGGCTGATGAAGGACAAGTCGCAGAGGAAAGTCGAGAAAGACGTTATCGTTGCAGAGACGACAATGGAGGATCGGAGGATTATTGCATTGAAGGCTGAAGGTCCGGGGGGCAATGTTGGGAAGCCGGGGGACGCTATACGGTCATTGATCGAGGAGAACGGGGGAAAAGTCTCGATGGTGGTTATGATTGATGCCGCGCTCAAGTTTGAGGGGGAGAACAGTGGCGAGGTCAGCGAGGGGATCGGCGCCGCGATTGGCGGTATTGGGACTGAGCGGTTCAAGATTGAGGAGGAGGCGACGAAGAACAAGATACCCGTCTACGCGGTTATTGTGAAGGAGAGTATCTTGGAGGCTATTACTCCTATGCGGAAGGAGATCTTGGAGGCGGGGGAGAAGGTTATTGAGAGGATTAAGAGTCTGATCGTGGAGCGGAGCAAGCCCGGCGATACTATTATAGTGGCCGGGATCGGCAACACTATCGGCATAGGTCAGTAGGGTCTCATTAAAGTGGGTCAGCCGAGGCCGCGGAGCGGCCCATCAATAGCACTGATGATACTCTATATTGTGCTCGTGCTCGTCGGCTTCTACGCGTTGGTCAATCTCGTCCAGGTGGGTGGGAGTCCGATTAGCGAGGCGTTGTATTTTGTAGTGGCTACGCTGGCTCTCGGGTTTGTCGCGTTTTCGCTGATGCGTGTCCGGCGGAGCTTCGCCTTGGCTAATCCGGCTCCTAACCGGGTCTTCGAGATCGTCAAGTGTAAACAGTGTAGCTTCAAGCAGATCAAGAACTTTGCACTCGGCGACTATGTCACGAAGACGCTGGGCCTCTGTACTCAGTGTAATACGGCGAACCTGTTCATCGACGGGATCTATGGGGAGCCGCCCCACCGCAAGTAGGGGTTCCGGGTCAATCGCGTTTCAGATCCCAATTTCTTGGATTAGGGCTATCCGCTCTTTGTTGAAAGTGTGAAGCATCTCTGGAGTTCTAGCATGCCCCCCGGGGGGTCGAGAAAAAGATAACAGAAAAAGAAAAGATAACGAAAAATGGAAGGATATTCGGGAGCTTCTGGGGACCCGGCGAGTCTGTCGCGCGAGGATGGTGCGATTCAAAAATTTTCTAGATTTTCGGTCCTTGCTAGCTTTGGCAGGGATGTGTTCTGGTGGATGGGTTGGCCGGTTGTTGATCATTGGGAGGATTAACATGACGATGGACAGGTTTCAGGTTCTAGGGCGATTCGAAGGCGTTTCCCTAGGGACGATCATGCAAAGCCCGTGGTTGTAAGTGCTCAATAGCCTGCCCCAACCGCCTATCATTCAGTCGGTGCTGAATCGTCGGTCCCCGGAAACCCCTAAAGGATTGTCCACTAAACTTGGATGGGATCGGTCGTGGCTTCTGATGTTTCCAGCGTAAAGATCGACTCCAAGGGTAGGATACTGCTCCCCCGGGCCTGAGGAGCGAGCTGGATCTTGAGCCGGGAGACAGTGTCTGCCTGAAAAAAACGCGTGGCGGGCTCGTCGTGACTCCGGCCGATTTCGAGAGTTGATCGAGACCCCGCCGAAGAGAACTGGCAAGCCCCGTAACCCGAACGCTTCTCAGATGAAGAAAATCTGGAAGACCGGTTTAGCTGCGTAGTCTTGTACGAGTCTTGGAAAGTTCGATCATCCTCTGGTTAAGACGCAATTAGACTGTGCAGTCTTTCTAGATTCGAGATTGGGGCTTATCTGAACGATTTCTCGCCACCCTGGCGCTTTGGGAAGTCATAATGCCTCTGTGTCGAACGTTGGCCGTATGCTTCATGTGACCGAGGCTGATGTGAAGCGACTCCTTCCCCTCTCGAAGGCCATCGAGTTAGTGCGGGAGGCGTATGTGAGACTCGCCCGAGGCGAGGCAGTCAACCCGCCCCGTATTCTGTTGTCGGTTCCGGGTGGTGCGTCGATGTTCTTCATGCCCGGGCACGTGTATGGTCAGGGAAGCGTTGCTGTCAAAGTGGCGCGTGTCAATGCAGGGAATCCGAAGGTCGCTCTGCCAACGGTCCTGTTGACGATCTACGCGTACGATGCGAGTACTGGGGTGCAAGTGGCGGAGGTCGAGGGGGAGTGGCTCACGGCTGTCAGGACCGCGGCAAGCACTGCTGTGGCCACGGATATCTTGGCCCGCAAGAACGCCAGGGTTCTCGGAGTGTTCGGAACGGGGATGGAAGCAACGACACACATTCCGATGCTTATGCTGGTCAGAGACTTTGACAGGATCCTCGTCTATTCCAGGGACAAGCGCAGACGGGAATTGTTTGCAGAGAAAATGTCTCGGGACCATGGGATCGCGGGTGTGGCGGCTGACTCTCCAGGACGCGTTGCGAGAGAGTCGGATGTGATCGTTACCGCGACAACATCTGATGCCCCCGTGTTCGACGGAAGCCTGGTCAAGCCGGGGTCCCATGTGAACGCGATTGGAAGCGCGACTCCTGAAGCCAGGGAAGTAGACACGGGGCTTGTCAACAGGTCTAGAGTGGTTGTGGACTCACGAGCGCAAGCTCTCACGACCTACGGTGACATTATCGTGCCGATTAGAGAAGGGGCGATTGGAGAATCTGAGATTGTAGAGCTTGGAGAGATCTTGATCGGGAGAACGAAGATTGTACGCCGCGCCGATGATCTTACTCTGTTCAAGTCTGGCGGCCTGTCGGTTCTTGACGCAACTATAACAGACCATATTCTCAAGCCCATGTGCCCCAGCAAAGGGTCTACGAGAGCAAGCGCCCAACTTTAAGGCGTGGCTGGTCCATTGCGATTTGTTTTGTACGATTTCACTACGCCCGGTTAGGCGACCTTAAAAGGAAAGGAAAACGGTTTGCGATCCTTCTCCGGTTTCTTTTTGTTCAGATTTGGAATCTGCGCTTCCTCCTAGCTTGGCCAAATCGTCGGGCTGCCCATAGTACGATGCTTAAGCCTCCCAGAATAGCCGTCCAGTATCCGATGGCACTGATGACCACGAGAGCTGCGCAACCATTCGTCACACACGCCACTTGTAGTTGGCCTTGAGCGTAGAGGTTACCCGCAACGATCCCTGAGCTCCAGAAAACGCCGAAGCCGGTAAGAGTGATGATAGCGCGTCCTCGGAGGCCTATCTTGGGAATCCTTGACGGTCTCGGAAGACTGACGGACCGCGGATTCCTCAATTCGTCAGTCCTCTGTGCGATGTTTGGACTCCATGCGGGCAATCGGGCGAGGCGATTCGTCAGCGTTGCTCTCGGATCTAGAGTTTGCATCCGGTCGAGAACGTGTAAAACCGCGTCGGTTCCGAACTTGGCTGCAACCTGGGCGTCCAATTCAAACTCCCATCTCCTCATTGATCTTCTGACCCAGAGCAAGGACAAGAATATCGCGGGAGCCCACGCCGGGAATATGAGAACCGATCCCCAGGCTCTGCCAATAAATTCTGGGAGCAGAAAGAGCAGAGGCACGAAAGCGCCTAGGACGGCGAGACTCATCAGTCCGAGCAACCTGCTCATCTTCCCAGAGTTATAGGCCTTGATTCTAACCATGTGCAACGCTATGACAAGTCTCCACTCGTCAAGGGACAGTTTTCCCTTCAAAAATTCTGGGAGCATCAAGTCCGCCTCGGGAACACCGATCGGTCCCAGCCAAAGCTCTCGTGACATTACTGGTCTTGAGATCAGCCAGCCGACACCACTACGATCAAACCTTCCCCAGAAAATCTGCCTATACCAGAACTGGGATTCCAGCTGGATAGCTAGTTCTCTCGTTGCCTGTAGAAGCGAACCGTCTTCCGTACTTGGACCCGACTTTATCCGCTCGTACCAGTTGAGACGGCGTAGCCTGTCCAAATCAGGACATCATAGTCGCTTTCCTTTGTAATACACTTAGTGGAAGGTTAGACTGCGAAAACATGCTGGCGGTAGGAAGACGATATCTATCCGATTTCGAACAATTGTCCAGTGGCTCATCCTTTAGGTTAGGGTAGGTAGAAGGTGAACGGGTTTCCCCGCGATGTTACCAACGCGATGGCATCGCCGGGCGTGAAGGTGAACGGGTTCCCTGTCAGGACGCAATTAGTGCAGGATGAGCTGATGAGAATGTTGACCGATACCTGTGTGTTCGGGCCTATGTTTGGTCCCTCCCAGCCGTTCATAAGATATTGATCGCCAGCAGCGTCCTTGACAGCATATGATGTGAACACGACCGAGGCAGTGCCGGTGTTCCGAATCGACAGGGTAACATTCGTACCCGATACCATGTGGAAGGATTCGAAGATGAGCGATTCCCTCGTGTTCTGGCTGTTGCTGACAACGGCGTAGGCACCATACGCGACAGACGCTGACCCCACAATGAGGATCAAGATTAGAGCCCAGAGAGGAGGTTTCCTTAGACCAGCCAAGACCAGTCTTTAGTCAAGATGTGTGCCCGTCCAATGTGAGAAACGTAACTCCGCCCAATTCCGAGAAGTTACAACGGGCGGGCTTGTTCTCATAATTGCTTCGTCAAGTCATCTACGCGAACGGGCTAATAGTGTGAAACGCGCGGGCGCAAGTGATGCAAGTCTCTCGGTCGCGTCGGAAAAATTGTGTGGTCACCTATGATTAGGTCCACAGTGCGTCTATGTTCCCGCAGACTCAATTGTTGGCGTGCAAACCGCTGAGAACCCTATAATGCAAGCAATAATGGAGACCGGGGTTAGGGTCCTGTGAGAATTGTGCAGTTGTCGTGGTTTACTAGGACTGTGTGTTCTGACTGGGCGACGGGGTTGCCTGTCTGCTCTACGAGGACTGGGTAGGCGCTGACGCATTTGTGTTTTATTAGGTCGTATAGTGCTTTCTTAGTAGTCTCTCTATCGAATGTTCTGTCGAGCCATCTGGACGCGAAGGGTAGTGTGGAGAAGTTTGACTGGATATACGCGATGACCTTCTTTGAATCTTCCGAGGTCGCTCCCCTAGGCTTAACAAATCTGTAGATGTAGGCGCTGGACCCGTTCGTCACCATTCCCGCCGCCTTCGCCAGCGTCGTAAACGGCTCTATGGCGTAGACTTCGCCCTCCTCAATCTTTGTCCCGTTCATTCCACCAACGTTCGGGACAGACTTTCCCGCGTGTATCGTGTACCGTTCGATCTTGTGACCTGTAAGGTTGCTTATCGGCCGGAGCCCATACTTCTGGATGGTCGACTGGACGACCCGTCCAATCTCCGACAACTTGACCCCGGGTCTGAACGCCCGGATCGCGTTCCCCAAGGCCTCATCAGCCGCCTGGACCAACGGCTCAAGCTTGTGCTCGAAGCAGACGGTGACAGAAGTGTCCGTCACGTAGCCGTCGACCTGGACCCCGAAATCGATCTTGGCTAGACAACCTGCGGGAATCGTCAATGTATCTCCCGGAGGCGAGGTGTAGTGGGCCGCAACTTCATTGATCCCAACATTGACGGGGAACGCAGGCTTGCCACCCAGGTCCCGCATCTTCTTTTCGAGTTCGTCACAAATTCTGAGAGCCGGGACCCCGGGTTTGACCATTACCGGGACGTCCTTTCTCAGCCTGGCTACGATCTCGCCTGATTTCCTGAAAGAATCCAGAGCCTGAGAGTCGAACAACCAGGGGTCAGTTGTTTCCAAGAGCAAAGGGTTCACTATTGTATCTTTCATCGGTGAAAGACATTTCGAAATTCATGGTTGTCGGTCTGTTTGACTGAACGTGCTAGAGTGTCAGGTTGAGGGTTGAATGATTGCCGCACGGACAACGGATCTGATAGACTCAAGGTCAGCTGAGTTTTCAGTTCTAATCTCGAGGGAACCTCTCTCAAGAACGAGTACTACTTTTTCAGTGTCGAACTCCATTGGTGAGAGACTCTTGACCTCGAATGAAGTGAGAGTGTCGAAGGCGTCGTAGAGCCAGAGCCTGCCGCTCTCAAACTTGTTCAGGGTCACTCTTCTCAGAGTAAACCGGCCTAACAGCAATATTAGAGGTACAACGAGCAATGAGGCAGGATGCAGCAGTTCTAAAGGAAGAAACGGGTCCTTGAAGATGAATGTTCGACCGATATTGAATTTGACCTTGGCCTTTACACCCTTCAAGTTCCCGTAGACTCTCGCATAGAGAGGGTGTTGTTGTTGCCATTCTTGTCTGAACCGTCTCGTCCTCGCTCGGCTAGACCATCCGGCAAGAATCATGACTACAACTTCCACTGAGATGTAGCCACCAATACCGTAGAATGTCGCCGACGTTGCGCCCGTCCTTGCTCCTGGGATGATGCCGAAGATGAGTAGTGGGAATAGAAGTAGCATCCACGTCACTAAGGCAACAGTGATCGCGATGCTCCAATTCCGCTTCCACCTCCAATAATCAGCGTGTTCTCCCCTCAGGTGTCTGCGAAACTCGCTGCCTAGTGAACCGAATGGAATGTTGTCGGTACAAATGGGACAGCGAGAGAATCTGGGGGGAGGAGGCTTGTGTTCCAGGCTCGGATGTTTTGGCTCCATGATTCTTGTGTAAACGAAGTATGCGAATCTGGAACCAGCAAGAGCTAGCCCGGCAAGAAACAGACCTCCGAGGATCACCACGGCAAAGCCCGCTCGGGGATCCTTTGCCAAGGCTTCACTGGCAGTTCGTGGATCAGTCCCGGAGGGAACAATGGTCAAGGCCAAGTAAACGAGGTATAGTACAGTGACTCCAAACAGAAAGATGACAAGAGACATGGCTCTCCGCCACATCCTGAGAGAGAACACATTCAACGCTGTTTGGAGAAGACCAGCTCGTCTCGAGAAAGCCGCTCAGTACCGCTAGCCAATCCGTTCGCCCCATGATACATTCGCTACACTGGAACAAAAGTGTTGAAGGGTCCCATCCGTCCCAAGAATATCCTGAGCTTGACCTCAGCCTCTACTGTACGGCAAATCCCGTCCGCTTCTCTAATTAGTGGGAACCTTCTACTCTACTTCAAATGCCTGGCGTGGCCATTAACTACAATCGAACCAAATGCCCTATTTGCGGTGCGAGGTTTGGGCAAGGAGGGGGCGACTTTCACTATAGAGACGCGCACCCGGATGCTCGGTGGACGAGCCGCTGGTTCAAAATCTTGGTATTGCTGTTTGTTCCAGCCTTTATCACCCTCTTACTCATCGGCGACTGGTTGTTACCCGCAATTGTAAGGCTTATGGCCTTCCAAGAAGTTCTCCAATTCTATATCTTTGGAAGCATGATTATCATGTTGCTTTACCGGTTCTGGGTCGAACGAAGCTTCAGAAACGCCTGGAACGAAACAGCGCAACTAAGTATGCCGAGCATGTCGGTTCCGTCTTTGCAATGTGAGTCTAAGTGTTTCTAATGCCAGGTTCTAAGGTATCAAGGGTTGCAATACTCGGAGCCGGAGTACTATTCGTCGGCATGAATCTCTCCTTTGGCATTATTATTCTCGCTCTAGCCGGAGTCGGCGAACCGTTTTCTCTGCTGCCCTCCCTGTTCTACGGTGGGATTATCATGAACTTTGCTGGTTTCGGGATACTCTCCTACTCAGTCCTTTCCAAACGATATAGGAGCAGAAAACAACCAGCGGCACAGTAACGACGGCTTTGCGCCTCCTTCCCTCGTAGAAGCCAGCTGGATCTGGCTACCGTTGCGTTCGTGTGTGCGGGGGTATCACGCGGGTAGCTTCGATCTTGATCAGGACCCGTTTCTCACCCGGACCGCGACGCGGGTACTTGTCCATGCCCAAGTACTTCTTCGCCATCCGGTCAACATGCGCCTCCGCGCCGTTGAAAGTAACCTCCTTGACACGGCCACGAACTACTGCAACATTGAAAGGGTCAGAAGGATCAATAACCGTTAGAGCGACCTTCGGATTCCTACGCACATTCCTACTCTTCTGGCTCCCCTCAAACGTGTTAACCAGGACAAGATCTCCCTCATGATCAACCCAGGTCTGAGTGACCTGCGGAGAACCGTCCGGCATAATCGTAGCCACATTCGCGAAAGTTTTCCCCTCAATCAGCTTCTTGACAATGTCCGGCAGCGGCTTCATGGCCGAATCAGCTCTAGACTTCGCTAAAGTAACTTTCACTCTCAACGACGCCGGTAAGCTGTGAGCGATGAAAGCTTAAGCGTCAGTAGGCTGCAACTCTTACAGAGAGAATTGTCAGAGTCGTCTTCTCAGACCAGTCTTGCTGTGAAGTGTCCAAGCTGCAACACTGCTATGGCCGACATGGGCGACATCCCATTCCGAACCGGAGGAACGAGCGGAGCCGCTCACCTTCTCTTCGGAAACTGGGCGGAACTCGGAGAGGGCGTCCTCCACCTAGACGCGTTCCTCTGTCAGAACTGTGGAAGGGTCCAGCTCTTCGCAGACTCTCAGACCAGAGATTCGCTCCGCTAGATCCAGAAGCGGCGGTTTACTTTGAATCAAGTACAGCGCTTATTGCTGGCGTCTGTTTCAGCCGCGGCCTTCTTCATAACCAATGTCGTCCTACAGTTTGTATTTTCATTGGACTTCATAGAAGCCGATCTTGCCTCGGCTGTAGCTTTCTTTCTTTCCTTTCTGGGAATGTCATCGTTGCTCAAGGTCCCTTTTTGGAGGAAAGGTAAGTGAGCAAAGCGTCAGCAAAGCGTCTAGGGCTTTCGGGTAGAATGTGAGCGTCACCGTAGATTAGGATTTGCTGAAGTCGTGCTTCCACATTTCTCGCGCGAGAGCACCGTCTTTTTTGTACAGGTGCACTTGAGCCTGTGCCTTCTCCCGTCGTTCTCTATGCCCTCGCAGGAATCCTGTAACCTTCTCCACCAGAATGTCCTTCATCTGACCCGTTAGCATCCGCCCGCTCTTGTACTCTGCCCGTATCTCCTCTATTCTCTGATCATCCGGCTCAAAGAACATGTACAGCCACTGAAACGGAACGTCGACATCAGGATTACCACCCAGCTTCCGATGCTCTTCAATCGAAGATTGTCCTCCTGAGAAGGCGTGGCGGTAGATCTTGTTCCTGACAGTCTTCTCATCATCGTTGAGATAGATGGCCGTCTCAGGCTTGGACGAGCTCATCTTGTCCTGCATACCCGTCAATGGAGGCATGAACTTGCTGTGAACCGCCGCCGCCTTATGATAGCCAAGCGATTCCGCAATATCCCGCTGTATCCTCCAGTACGGGTCCTGATCAATAGCCGACGGTATCAGGCATCTCTTCTTCTCGAACAGGCTCGGAAGAATCTGGATGGCGGGGTAGAAGCTGAAACCGATATTCGTCTCACCCGTGAAGCCGAAGACCGACTTGGCAGTACTATAGTTGACCCGACGGGCAATCTTCAAGATCAACGGATACGCGTGTCCTCTTCTCCTCCAGAAACTTCTCATCATCCGTCATCTGAATGTACACATTCACTCGGAACTTTTCCTGGAGCCACTTTGTGAAGTAGAACTGGAGAATATGGCCAATGTGCATCGGCCCGCTAGGACCCCGGCCAGTGTATAGGAAGAATCCCTTCCCCTTCTCATAATCGTCCAACACTAGGTTCAGGTCCCGGTGGGAGAAGAAGATCTGCCGCCGGACAAGATAGGCCGTGTCGCCTAGGCTCGATTCGAGACGCTTCGCGAGCCCTCCACTTATCGGCTGGGTCCCGAACTCGCGAATGAGACGCTCATAATCGACAATTCCCGATACTTCCCAGGGAGTGACTACGAACTTTTTCTCAACCATTTCCATCCGTACCTGATACGCCCGTATCTCCGGCTGCTGTCCAGCAACAGCAAGGCTCAAACGTACAATTCGGACAATCGTTAGGCGATTCCGCCACTCGGCATTCCTCGGGTGAGCAACCACAATCAGCGCAACGGACTAGTTTGCTCGGCACTTCTCCTAGACTCCCGGAGTTTTCTGGGAAACATTGACTTCAAAGGCCGCCGCGGGAAGATTGAGCCCCCAAGCTCGGAGGACTATGGGGTTTACTTCTCCGACTATTCCTATCTCTCGACCAGTGGAAATCACTGCACCACATCTCCCTGACAGGAAGCTCGGGTGTTCATTCGCCTTGACCTCGAAGCTCTGGCCCACGTTTTCCATTAGCGCGTCCAGCGATGACCGAATCTCGGTAAAACCAGCTTGGGCGTGAATAGTTACGGCCGCAACCTTCCTCTCTTCCCTGACTGGCAGCGGCGAGTTCTCGGCTCGACTGATGCTTGCTCCCACCTCGAAGATCTTCTGCGGATAGTCGACGTGCGTGTTCCGGGACAGAAACTCCAGAAGGCTCGGCAGGACCCAGCTTCTCATCACAGTGTGAGTGGTCATTTTCGGGTTCAAGAGAGTAACAAGATTCTCGCTTCCCATCTGCATCTTTCCCGCAACCACGTCGGGCGAGGTCAGAACGCAGGTTAGGATCTCCTGAAATCCAAGCCCGACCATGATCTCTGCCAGCGTCTCCGTCTCGATGGTCTCAGCCGATAGGTCGCCGACCGTCCAGATCCTAGGCCACTCCGGCTTCAGCTTGTTGAGGTCCAGTGCGATCGCGATATCCTCAATGACGTCGACGGAGTGCATGATGTCGATTCGATAGCATGGAATCTCTAGGTGAAGAGTGTCGCCGGAGGCCCGCTGCACTCCGTACCCAGCCTTGTCCGCAAACCGCGCAGCATCCTTCAAGCCTAGGGACGTGCCGAGTAGCTTGTTGATCCGTGACAGGCTCAGCCTAGAAAGCGTAGGGCTGAGATTAGGGCTCACTACCCTACGCGGCGAACCGTAAGAATAGGCCTCCACGCAACTGTAGATTCTTCCTTCCCGCTCCGCGAGGCAGGCAACCATGATCTTCAGGGTGTTGTGAACAGTCTCAGCGTCTGTTCCCGTAACCTCAACGAGTATGTTTCTCGTACCCGGAGTTATTCTTCCGAGGTCGTTCGAGTTGACGACTGGCGGGAGTGAGAGAATCTTGTCTTCTTCATCGACAAGTATCGGCCACTCGTCGAAGCCGGAGATGATCTCTCCATACTCCGATCCTTTCGGATGATTCGCCACAATCTCCCGAAGACTCGATTTCGTCTCAGACCCGAGTGGTGCGAAACTAGCCGCGTCAGGCTTGGCGACCGTGTACGAGAGAGGCGATACGATCATATCGGCCTGGTACAAGCCGATCGACGCCCTCTTCCGCTTCCTCCCATAGGTCAAGTCCAGCTTTTCCTGCAGAGAGATCCACCCCTTCAACGCCTCCTCCGACGGCTGAAGACCCCTGACTATCGCGGTCGAGATGAAGGGACGAATAGCCTTCACATGCTTATCGACGACTACCTTAAGGCCCGACTTGCCAGCAACACTGATCTGTCTACTTCGACCAGTTCCCAGCTGGTATCTTAGAGCGCGTGCGATTCCTTCGACCGACCAGATGTCGGGACGGTTGCTGTCCTTGACCTCGATCGAGACCGCGTCTCCCTCGAGCGATTCCACGTCACCCTTGACGAACGCCAGAATCTCGTTGAGACCCTCCACGTCGCGGGGAACCGTCCTACCCAGTAACCCCTCAAGGTCGTTTAGAGAGAATTGTACGCTTGGCATTCTAGCTCACCGTCTGGTCCCGAATCCAGTCAAGGTCAGAAGTGAACAGCTGGCGAATATCCTGAATCTTACGGTGCATCATGTAGAGCCGGTCAATCCCGAGACCCCACGCCAGGACAGGAACCTTGACGCCCAGCGGCTCCGTTACCTCTGGACGGAATATTCCACTGCCACCAAACTCCATCCAGCCAACACCCTCCCGGTACGCCTGCAACTCGACACTCGGCTCCGTGAACGGGAAATAGTCAGGCTTGAACCGGACCCGATCCGCCCCCGCAACCTCCCTAGCAAACATCTCCAATATTCCAAGCAAGTTCCGCAAGTTCAGACTCGGATCAAGAACAATTCCCTCTGCCTGGTTGAACTCTGTGAGATGAGTCTTGTCAAGCATGTCCGGACGAAAGCATCGAGCGATTGCGAAGTATTTACCCGGAACCTGAAGGTCCTTCGAGATCATACTCCTGACGCTTAGTGCTGTCCCATGGCTTCGGAGAATCAGCTTTGATGCTTCATCGATGGAAAACTTGTACTGCCATCCTGTCGAGCCTGTCTTCCAGCCGTTCTCATGGGTCTCCGCAACCTTCTTCACTAGATCCCCATACCGTTCGAGGCTCGCTCTCGACGGGTCCTTCAGATAATACAGGTCATGAATCTCTCGTGCTGGATGATTCTGCGGCATGTAGAGACAGTCGCAGTTTATGAAAGCCGTCTCGACAAGTGGTCCAACGGCTTCCCTAAACCCTAGGGCGACAAGCTTCCTCTTCACCATTCGCAAGAATCGAAGGTAGGGATGATACTTACCAGGGAAGGCTTGAGGAACTGGAGACGACACGTTGTAGCTTCGGAGTCTGACTCGCTCCCACTCGCCAGAGCTGATCATCTCGCTGGTAAGCAGGCTCACCTCTTGCCGTGCACTGGTCCCGGCTATGGCATTTCTCCCGTCTGGTGTAATCTCGATCTCTCGCAGGTTCCTGATTCTAGCCTCTAGAAGGTCTCTCTTGATAAGACGCTGGGCAGATTCTCTCAAGCTCGCCGGTAGCTCCTCGAGAATGATCCTTCCACTCTTCAGGCGAGCCAGAACCTGCTCATCCTCGTCACTGGCGGGCTCCGTATCGACCACGACTTGCAGATCCGAGTCGGCCTTCTCGATCCTTCCCCAGTGCTTTCTGTTAATCCACCCTGTCACTATGGACGCGTACTTCTCGTCCAGCCCGGATCGACTAAGAGCCTCTCTAAGCCCAAGCCGTCCACCGCTCTTGGCGACAGTCGAGACAATTCTCCGCTCCGGGAGGCCTTCCTCGAGGAACGACTTTCCCTCACTCGTCAGCGTGAGCTCTGTCTTCTTCTCGACCCGCTCCCTGACCAGCCCGTTCTGGGAGAGGCTGAGTACTGCTCGAGCGATAGCGGAGTCGGCGAGACCCGACCGCGTCGCGAGTTCGTCGGGGGTCTTTGCTCCCTCGGATTCGATGAGAGCCTGCAGAACTCGGGCTTGACTCTGACTTACATCTACCAAACGCGTCGGGTCTCCAGACGGCAGTTTTCGCTGGAGTTCGGTTCCGAACTATATTTGATTTGGAGCGTTTCCGAAACAGATACGAGAGAATCGAGCGTTCTGGTCTGTGAACTTCTTGATGTTCGGACTATGGGCTTGGGGTCGAGCCGATGCCCGTAGACGAACGTTCCTTCATTCGCCTGTCCATCTCTTGAGGAGGCACATCTTCCACCCGGGTGGCGATCCACCAGATGTTCCCCGTGGGGTCCTTGACAGCCGCGGTCCGATCGCCGTAAAACTGTGTTGTCGGCACCTGGACGGGTCGAATCGGCCATCATAACGATGGAACCGCCAATCTTGATCTCGGCATGACCCACGTGTCCCTCTCTGTCATTGATCAACGCTCTCTCTTCCGCGTTGAATGTGTGCTTCAGGAAGTCGATGAGTCTTGGGACTCTGTCCACGATCAAGTATGGTGTAACAGACGCATACTCTTGAGGAACAGGTCTAACCTTGCCGGTGACAGATTGCATGCGTTTCCGACGCGCTACTCTTCGACTTAAGAATTGCTCTGTCACACTACGTTTAGTATTCGTTTCACTGTCTCGAATCTGAACTCGGACTTCTCGTCGGCTGGGAAGTATGGATAGATCACTGGGAGGGAGACTCCCGCTTTTCGAAAAGATTGTACGTATTGATGCAGTTCCTCGCTCTGGGGATTGGCCAGGCTGACTCTCACCAGTTCTTTCGGCACCTCGACAGATCCACTGTTCCAATGGTCGCTCTGCTTTACTTCCGAGATCGCGTTGGCGGTCCCATCTTGCAAGAACATCTGGTGGTACTGAGGCATGGAGTCGTAGTTGAGAAACTCCTGCACCAGAAGCCTCAGCGCGTTCTCGTCGCTCCGGGAAGAGTAGAAGATTTTCAGATAGCACGCGAATTCGATGGGAGAGACCATCTGGGATTCGACCGCTGCGATCAGGTTGCTAGCATGCCGTGGAGAACAGAAGTTCAAGAGGAGACCGTCCGTCCTGCCTACTGCGCGTCTTGCGATCCCCCGCTTGAGCGTAGCAACATAGGTCTCTGGGGGCTCTACTCCTCCGGGAAATGCGCGGAAGCCTTTCTTGAGCTCGTCCAGCCTCTGCAGCAATGCGGCTACTGACCTGCCAGGTTTTGGACCCGGAGCGCCGGTCCCGACTCCCAGGAAGAACCGGTTGGAGGAGAACGCCTGCAGTGTCAGGACCCGTCGCGTCAGCAGGGCGGGATCGTGCTCGAGTAGTCTGATTACTCCGCTTCCCGCGTGGACCCGGGTGGTCACGGCTAGGATCGAAGATACAACGTCGAGGGATTCGAATCCGCTTCTAACATCAGGAATGAAGATACTGGTGACCTTGCTGTTCTTGTCCAGAACAGTGGATATCTCTCCGATTTCCTTAGGCGAGAATACTCCCGGCCGAAGCGCGAACCCTATCTTTTCTGAACTCAAAGTCTCTGTGCTGAGACTCTGAATGTTCGACCTTTAGATTATTCCGGTAGCCTAGGCTCTGAGAGTTGCTTGCAGCGAACCTACGAGCTGCCAGTCAGTCTCGATAGCGTCCAACAGGTGAGTATAGGTCGGAATCGGATTATGACTCCTGAAGAGGTATGAGAAATGAATGCCGCTAACCTCATTCCGGAGTCCAGCAAACGCACGTGCTATCACCTGGACCCCTCCTCCTAGCGGGTTCCGTGAAACGGTCTCCTTTACGTTCTCGGGGACTGGGATTCCGAACTGTCGACTCACAAATAGCAAGTTGTTCAGTCCGTGAGGGATGGACAGCTGAACGAAGACCGGTACTTTGAGTCCGCGGGAACGAAGGGCGTCGATGTAGTCGAGAATATAATAGTCGTCGAAGGCAGAATTAGTGACAAGATAGTCGGCCCCCGCGTCTACCTTGCTTAGGGTTCGAGAAACTTCCTTCTCTCGGTTCAGCGCATACTGGTTTGTGACGGCCCCGATACACGGTCTCGGTCCCTCGAAGACGGACCGAATTCCTTGGATTAGATCCTCTGTTCGCTTGAAGTCGTATCTCTTGAGGTCGTAATTCGGATAGGGGTCCCCAAATACGACCAGAAAGTTCTCGAGACCCTTCTTGAAGAGACGGGGAAGGAGAGAGAGATCTGATCGGCGAAAATCTCTACAGGTGAGCGAAGGAACGGCCTCAAAGCCCGTCTTCTTTACAATAACCGCTGAAGCCACGCTCCTCGTCTGGGGAGTAACCCGGAATTCTGAAGGATAGCTAGGGTCATTCTCCCCGTTTCTCAGTGCTGGGATCGTTATCGCGTCGACACGCCCATCCAAGAGAGGCAAGTGTGCTGGGACGACCCGGTCGGGAATCACCTCAGCGGTAACGATTGGGTGGTATTTCGCTCTCTCCGAGAGTTTCACTTTGAAGCCTCCCTCGCAAGCTCCGCTCCCTTCACAACGCTCTCGAGCTTGGCATAGGTCACATCCCATGTTCTCGTCCGTAGTCCGCAGTCCGGGTTTGCCCAGATTTTTCCAGGGTCACCAACGATCTGGGTTGCGTAGAGGAGCCGGTCGCGGACGAGCTCGGGCGATTCTATGATGTTCCGCTCGGTTGATCTGCCAGCGTCGGGGGGGACGTGTCCCGAAAAGTCGTGGACATGGACGACGCCGACCCCGAACTCGCCCTCGAATCCGTTATCGATGAAATTTTGGAGGTCTCGATATCCTTCTCGGTGCTTCGCATCAACTCCGAGACTCGTGCCGTCTCGGTTAGCGAATTCCAGTGCCAGTTGGCTGCATTTGTCAAGCTTCGGCGCGTACTCTGCAAGCACCTTGTATCCGATCTCGGAAGGGTAGCATGTGTGGTCGCTGAACTTGCAGTTGAACCCCCTAACCGTCTCATTCCAGCCCTCGACAAACAACTCCATATCCGCAGCCTCTGGATGTGTGGTGATGGCCGGTTCGTCGATCTGGATCCAGCTCGCGCCCGCATCGACCAGGTCTCGGATCTCTGGCCGTATTACTTGTTCGACGAAGTCTAGTAGGAATTCTCTCTTCGCTTCCTGTTTCTGCTTCTTGAGGCTCGACCCTGTCCGCTGTCCGGTGTAGTAGCCGCCGAACGACCAGTCGACGAGAGTGTAGGGTCCAGTTATAGGGACCTTGATCGGACCCTTCGCATTCCCCTTAACGTCAAGAAACTCCTGGAGGTATATTGGGTGCTTCCGTTGAATCTTGGATTCGGCGACTGCCTTGTTGAAGTACTTGTAGTCGAAGGACTGGACGTGTCCTAGGACCCTCATTCCTTCGACGCCTCGGATCACATGCTCATACATCTCGACCCGCTGCTGCTCTCCTCCAACGCCCTCGTTGTCGAGCCCTGTACGCTCGAAGAGGCGTAGCCCGTAGATTGTTGCGAGTTCTAGGAGTTCGCGGACTCGATCCTTCTGGTTTTCTGTTGATAGGAGCTGTTTGGCCCGGTCGTGGTAGTTTCCTATGCCGAGTCGTCCTGCCCATTCTTCAGCCTCGGCCAGGTCCTTGACTGTCAGCGGCTGGGTGAGACCCTTGGTCCGCCATCTCGGCTTTGCGAGGCTTCCGATCTCCTGGGTAGGATACAGCTTCCCCATTCTACTTCCTCTCCTCGACCAGTCTAGCTGCTTCGGCTAGGGCCCGTGACTTTGCATCGGCGACCTTCCGTGGAACGAACTTGAGGTCGGAGTTCGGAACTAGGACGATATTGTCCGAAAAGATGTGTTTGGAGACTCGTGTGGCTGTCTCCGCTATCCATCTCGGGTCTTCAACGTTCGATTCGCGTGAGTCCACGATGCCCATAGCGAGGGTCTTCTTGGTCTCGATCTTGGACTGTGTATTGTCAGTTTCGAAAAGGTCGAATCCGATTCCGCCGACTGGAAGCTTGAGGAGATGGGGGAGTATCGTGGTTGCATCTCCAAAGTATGTCTGGACAGTGAACCTGGCATCGATGCCTTCGAGTGTCCCGCGGAGTGCAGCCAGCGCGATCTCCAGCTCGGAGTTGCTCAATGCTTGTTCCCTGTAGGGCCTATAGACGAGGCATGGTTCCGAGATCTGGAAGTGCGACACTCCATCAGCCCTCAGCCTTCGAATAATCTCGTGCTCTGCGTGTGCAAGGTCCGAGACAAGATCTGACTGGGTCTGGTAATGCAGATTCTCGGCGAGTTCCGAGAATGTGTAGGGGCCGACAAGTGATACCTTCCACGGCTTCGATTTGGGCAAGAGGTCTGCGCGTATGAATTTCCTCAAGTCGAACTGGGAGAGGCCGATCTTTCCATCGACCGTTGGTTTCTTGTAGAAGGTGTTGGTATCAAACCATCTAGAGTAACGAGTCCCGGTTGTAACGCCGTCTAGGGATTCGACTACGGGTCTGAGCTGGTCCTGCCAAGAGAAGGATCCGTCCGTGAGGTTCTCGAAACCCGACTCGTTCTGTAGGTTGACCAGTTCGATTGTGTCCAGTTCGATCTGTTTTTCCACGCTAGCGCGTTCAGTCTTTCCTCTATCGTAGGATCGCGTCTGTTCGATGAGTTGTTCTGAGCGGGGATAGATTCCGCCCAGCTCTGCGCCAGCGGGCATTTTCATATTGTTCCGATTATTCTAATTATATAAGTTCTATTGTACCAATATTCCAATCGGAATGATAGCCCATTCAGGATTGTATTCCGAAGGGAATATCAGGGAGGCAGGGCCGCATATAGCCGAGTCATGCTTCCCACCCTCGACGAGATTCCCAAGAGGCGAAAAGCGCTAGGACTGACACAGTCCAGACTGGCCGAGCTCGCGGGAGTTAGCCAGTCTATTATCGCCAAGATCGAATCCGGGTCTGTGGATCCATCATACTCCATAGTCAAGAGGCTTGTCGAGACCTTGGAGAAGCACAGCGTAGACAGCGCGAGGCCGAGAGTCAGCGAGATCATGAGTAGACCCGTCATCTCTGTCTCAAGGACCCAGCTCGTACGCGACGCGGTGGACCTAATGAAGAGACGGGGTTACTCACAGCTGCCCGTGTTTGAGGGAACAAGATGTGTGGGAAGCATTTCGGAGAAGACGATCCTAGACCGTGCAGCTCGAGGAGAGCCTCTCGAACTGCTCTTGAATAATCGTGTGAGGGACATCATGGATTCTCCCCTCCCAACGGTCAACGAGGATACGCCGCTCGAAATGATGCTCGGCCTCCTCCAAGGAAATTACGGTGTGCTGGTGAATAGGGGTGAGAACACGATCGGGATACTTACAAAATCTGACATTCTGAAAGTGAAACGGTAAGCGCATTAGGTTCCGTTTGGATCTCTCTGTCAAACCAAAGACCCCCTCGAAACGTGCGTTTGTTTCTAGCGTGGGCACTAGATAGTAACATCATCCCTATCCAAGATTACGCTCGTGCATCTTCTCGTCTCGAGATTACTCGACAAGCGGGCTGTTGGTAGACATGTTGCGAATAGGGCACGGGTTGATCACATGCTAACCATTTTCGGCAAGAAGAAGAGGGAAGATCAGACTGCTGCAGACTCCCTCTCCTCGCAGATCGAGGCTCCAGAGCCGCTGTCGAGTCCAAGTCAGAGCCCAAGCTCAATGCCTACTGCCCCGGCACAGGGTCCCATCGAGGATCAGCCACAACCCCAGCCCGTGATGAGAGCAGCCCCTCCACAGCAATCTTTCAGACTATCACCGACCGCACCCCTCCCTGCTGAGGAGACCTCTCTCACGAGGCTCTTGCAGTCACTTCTCCAAGACATCCCATTACCTCCCGGCGTCGATCTAGGCTTCACAGGAGCCTCCCAGACTACACCTGACTATGTGCCGGTCAGGTCGACCCCGCCGAGCAGGCCCATGATGATTGGTCCCGGGAAGGAGGGCGGTCAATGGGAAGAGCAAGGAGGAGAGGCTACTAAGCAGCCCACTACTTCATCTGGCAAGCAGACGAAGCCAGCCGAAGCTCAGCCTCCTGCTGGAAAGATTCCGATTCCTGCTCCAACTGTCGCGACGAAACGGGATCAACCTCCAGAGAAAGCCCCTGAGAAACCTTCCAAGGCGGAGAAGCAGCCCGAAAAGCCTTCGAAGGAAATGGTTGCGAAAAAGGAGGCACATGCCTCTCAGAGCTTCGATCACATATTCCAGTTGACGCAGGGTAATCTGGAGAGTACGGGTCTTGTGATCATCAATGGTGAGTCAGGTTCGGGCCGGACAACTCTCTGTTCCGGTCTCACTAGTAACTACATGAAGATGGGCAGTGCTTGCATGTACTTGACGTATGATCAGGCTCCTTCCGATCTTCGTGATCAGATGAAGAAGCTGGGAACCGACGCGGCACAGTACGAGTCAGGATTCCGGCTTATCCTTGTTGACGGCTTCGCGTCACAGTCTGGATCGTTCAGCATGGAGCCCTACTATCTTGAACAACCGTTCAGCTTCGACAATGTACAGGAGACGCTCATGAGGAATAGCCAGATGTTCATGGGCGAGAAAGTCAAGATAATCTTCGACTCGCTAGACGGTCTGGCGTCAAAGGTTCCGGGAAAGGACTTCGCGAAGGGTTTCACGGATCTGGTCGGTAAGCTCAAGGATTCGGGCGCCACTTTCATCATCACCATAGACCTGTCGAAGTTGTCCAAAGATCTGGTTGGGTCATTAAATGATCTGGCCGATTGCGTCATTGATTTGTCGAAGGATGCCTCGGATCCCAATGGACGAGAATTGAAGGTTCAGAGGCTAAATCAGAAATCTGCCAAGATAGATGCTGAGACTTTCGAGATCGACGCCAGCAAAGGGCTAGTCTTCGCCTAGCACAACGATTCTTTCTTACCAGACTAGGGCTCGTAGTCTAGTAGTACCGTCCCAGGGACTATTCTGTAGAGAACGACCATCGTGCGGGGTTCGAGGCGCCGCTCTCAACAAATCCGAAAACCTTCTTCGGTTGGACCCGGTAGAACGAGCCCTCCGAACCGTCCATTTTCCAGTTGTACTTCTTCTCATAGTTCCGGACAATTCCACTTAGCGACGGTTTGTCCAGACCAGCCTTTCGGACGGTCCCTTCGAGAATAACCGCCTCCCCAGCATTCTCCGGACAGACGACACAGTTCACGTTCTTCTCGATATTCCGGGCCTTCCTTGACCGCGGTCCTGTGCTGAAATAGAAAGCGTTCTCAAACCATACTCCCCAAACGGGCATAACGTGGGGTCTCCCATCGCCTCTAGCTGTCGCCAGCCAGTAGTTGCGAGCCTCCGACAATCGCTTGACCGCCCACGCCCAGGATAACGAATCCACTCCCTTGCGGAACATCATCTGATACCCAGGCATGTACGGTCGACTGGCCTTGGGAGCTGGATGGGGTGGTTTCTTGGACATGTTTGCCGATCTCAGGGAGAGCCGATGCGATGGAGGATCAGAGGAACTTGCTGCTTATGCCAAGGGCCTCGTTGGTCTTCGAGATCGATTTTCGTCCCTCGGTCTCGAGCCCGGTGAGTGCTCTCACGGCGTCCACGTTCTCCGGGACGACCACGCTCTCATTGTGCACCTGATAGACGAGGCTGGCCTCCCCATCGGTCACGTCGAGTATGTCCTCCCAGTAGGCCACCTCCCACATGTCAGCCCTTGGCCTTCCGAGATCGCGCATCATCTCAGCAACAGCGTTCATGCTGTCCACGCCGTCGGAGTTTCGCACGGGTGCAAGCCTCGGAGCGATCCTTAGAGCCTTGAGAACGTCCTTCTTCTCTGCCTCGCCTTTCAGTTGGACCATCGCGAAGTGCAAGTGGCCTAGGGTGAACGGACCTTTTGCGGCCATGGTTGTGATGTTGAGCTTCGGAAGGACAGTCTGAGCATCGGGACCTTGGTGCGAGGGAATGTGGGCCTCTGGGACGACTGTATTGATCAGGCCGGCCTTGTGGCTCTCCCATGGGTCTGTTCCTCTACGGAAGAGTACGACTCGGGCTTTCTTCACACCTATCGTATTGAAGAGTGTTCCAACCGTTCTGCAGATCCCGGTTGTGTTACAGCTTACGACGCGGGTTGTCTGCCGGTTGAGGTTCTCCTCAAAGTTGCACTGTGCCACAAACGATGATCCTGTGAGATCGTGCTTTTCTCCCCCCTGAAAAATCGACTTGACTCCCACCTTGTCGTAAAGCACCTTGTTCTTTGCTCCCAGTCCGGCCGGGGTGCAGTCAACGATGACGTCGATCTTTCTCAGAAGGTCTTCGAGGGTCCCAGCCACCTCCACACCCGACTTTTTCATGTCCGGAAGCTTCTCAGGGATCGAAGCGTAGATCTCGAACCCCTTGTTCTGGCCGAGCTTGACACGATAGTCTCCGACAACATCAGACACCCCGACCAGCTTCATGTCCTTCTGCTTAGCAATCGCCTCGGCAACACGCTTCCCAATTACGCCGAAACCGTTGACTCCAACCCTGGCTGCAGACTTGGGCAATAGATGATTCTCCTAGCAAAGTGTTTCCCGAACCCTCATTTAGGCATAACGGGACAGAGCTCTATTAGAGCGTGAGATAGTCCTCAATCCTTTCCAATCCTGAAGAACCATGACTTTCTAAGGAGCGCTTCCTTGGAACCTTTACCTGGTCTGAAATCTCGCTTGAGAGATAACACAAACAGTCTATCACTTTCCCTGTCTGGCCTTTCGAAGACGCTGACGGCCAAATTGCCTTTCTGGGCTCTAGCCCTAATCATTGGGTTCGTGCCAGTTCGTGCACTAGAGATCACGGACTATTTCGTAGCACACGCCGAGCTGTCCGCGAGCATTCTAGGCGCTTCCCTGATCTTTTCACTTCTCATAATCTACTTCCTCTACTCGATGCGATTCATTACCGGGAGGCTCAATCGATTGAGTGATTACGCCCGGAAGATGAGTCCGGAAGTGACAACTGTGGATCTGAGCATACCGTACCGACTGCGGTGGGTGTTGGTGGTATGGTTGATACTCTTGGGAGTCAACTCCCTCCTCTTCGGTCTGCCCAATGATTTCAAAGGTGTATTCGCCGAGGACCTTCCCCTCTTCGCATACTTCTTCTTCCTTTTCGCATCCTTTCTCTGGGTGTACTGCTACTCGATGCTCGAAATATACAGAGCTGGAAAGCTGCCGCTCCAGCTTACGCCGTTCACTGAGGATAGAACGCTCGGACTCAAGCCCTTCGGAACTACGTCCCTCAAACTGGTCAGTGTATACGCGGTCTTTCCCATCGTCGTGACGGTTCTAGGACAAATCAATGTTATACTGGATGAGCCTAGCGGGGTGACGGTTCAGCTTGCACCTCTAAGAGCCAGCGACATTATCTTCGTAATGGGACTGGTGCTCGTCGGAATAGGTCTATTCTTCCTACCACTCCTCAGCATCCACCGCCGACTACGAGAGGCGAAGCGCACTGAGCTGGGCTGGGTCAATTCGCAGTACACGACTATTGTTCGCAAGCTAAAGGAGCTCACAGCCACCGGACGCGAGCTTGAGTATAGAGATGAACGACGGGCATTGGCTGACGAGCTGACGATGGTTCGCCAGCTCCAGTCTGATGTTCTACGGATTCAGACGTGGCCTTTTGATCTGGGCGTCATCACCCGACTTGGAACTCTATTGGTTCTGCCGCCCTTCCTCGGAGTAGCAGCGAGAATCCTGATCCTAACATTTCTACATATCTAGAGTGGCCCTATTCAGATTGCGAAGACTGCGACAGTATTGAGGCGCCCGGTAACGATGCGCCGGAGGATCAAATGATTTCCCCCGTAACCATAGATTATAATAGTAGCCCCGCGACCTTGGCGGGGTAAGCTTTACCGATTAACAGCTTAGAGGAAATGAAGGAAGGTTAGTGAATTATGGAGGTTAAACTTTCATGGTTGAACCGTCGCAGTATGCTTCGACAACAAAGTACATAGTAAAAGCCAAGTTTGATGTAGAAGGCGTAGTCGAAAAGCCCGATGTTGTCGGTGCCGTCTTCGGCCAGACAGAAGGCCTCTTCGGCCCAGACCTTGATCTTAGAGAGCTACAAAAATCCGGACGAATAGGCCGGATAGAAATCAATCTAGACTCGAAGAAAGACAAGACCACCGGGTCAATCGTAATCCCATCGAGCCTAGACAAGGTATCAACGGCCATCATAGCAGCAGCCATCGAGAGCGTCGACAGGATCGGACCCTGCGAGGCGAAGATCAGCCTCGAGAAAGTCGAAGACGTCAGGGAAGAGAAACGGAAAGCCATAATGTCGAAGGCCAAGGACATTCTCAGAAAATGGGTCGTCGAATCCTCACCCAGCACGGAGGAGGTCGTGAAAGAGGTCGCCGGATCTCTGCGCGGAGTCGACGTGATCGAATACGGACCCGAGAAATTACCTGCCGGACCCGAGGCCGAGAGGGGTGATATCATCGTTGTTGAGGGGCGCGCGGATGTCATACTCCTCATGAAAGTCGGCATCAAGAACGTAATCGCATTGAACGGGACAAAGGTCCCGGAGACGATCATCAAGCTCACCAAGGACAGAGAGGTCACGGCGTTCCTCGACGGTGACAGAGCTGGCGACCTGATTCTCAAAGAGCTGACCCAGGTAGCGGACATCGACTATGTCGCCCGGGCACCCTTCGGCAAAGAGGTAGAGGAACTTACCCCGAAGGAGGTAATGAGAGCCCTGAGAGAGCGTGTCCCAGTCAATCTCGCAAAGCCGATTGAGAGACAACAGTTCGCGCGGCCAGAGAGACCCGAGCGTGCATATGGGGAGCGCTCCTACACGGAGAGAGCGTACGGACCCCAAGAGCGGCCGTATGGGCCTACCGAAGTGCCAGTCCGTGCGGCAGCACCCATGGAGAAGCCAAATCTCCCACCGCCAGTCTTTGACGCTGCCAAGGACCTACGTGGGACATTGGAGGCGGTAGTCTTCGACGAGGGTGGCAAGGAACTTTCAAAGATGCCCGTTAGCGAGCTTGCGGAGAAGATACCGACCCTGGACCATGCGCAGGTAGTTCTTTTCGACGGGGTCGTAACTCAGAGACTTCTCGACACCGCAGCGAGCAAGGGCATCAAATATGTGATAGGCGACAGAGTCTCTGACGGGGCCAAGCGGCCTGCGAATGTTAGCGTAATGACTCTCAACGACTTATCCTCGTTCGCGCCTGCCTGAGAGACGAATCTGCGAAGCTGGTTCGGCCATAAGCTGATCCTCTTTCACGCCAAAGACTTCTAGAATCCGTGCCGCCGCTGGAACAATCTGGTTGTGGACATAGTAGTCGTAGTCGATATCGTCAGTAGAGACTCTGTAGTGAGGCTCAGCCCTCTGGTAGAGTTTCCCAGTCTTTTTCGTTATGACGAATCCGACTTTGTCGCCCGAAGTGACTGACCAGCCCTCCTTCGCCATCTTCTTCGCTGCCTCTACGTGTGGAGCGTTGACCTCGTACTCAGCCACCGGCTTTGTAAGCGTCTTCCAGATCACATACGCCGGCAATGGTAGCTTCTTGGACCTGAGATCTCCGGTCAAGTCTTTGACGTATCTTGCGGCTCTATCGGGCTTCGCATCCTCCAGTACCATTCTGAGAACGGTATTCTGCACGTCCCTCGCTAGGTTGGACCAGTCTCCACGGACAGCCTCGAGGCCTACAACGTCGATCTGGCCATCAATTCTCAAACCGGCGTACTTCTTCTTGGCCTCAGTGAAGAGTATTCTTTTGTAGACTTCGGATAGGTTGATCTCAAGCCCGAGCTGCCGATCGATCTCGCTCTGGAACTTTTGAACAAGCTTCTTATCATAATTGACGAAAAGACTGTCAGTATCTCCATAGAAGACGGCTAGTCCGAGGCTTTTCGCGAGAGATATTGCACGGTTGATCGTCTCTCTCCCAAGGGCCGCGGCCGATTCCGCAACCTCCTTCGAATACCAACGCGCACCAGCCCAGCCCGCGTAGCCGTATACTGCGTTTGTCATGACCTTTACAGCCTTCTCACGGGCCTTTAGCAGAGTGTACCGTAGATCGTTTGGTGAAGTGCGTTTTAGCTCCGCCTTGGTCGTCTTACGTGCTTCGATCAGTTTGGTTAGAACTATTCTGTAGAAGCCGGAAGGATGTTTCTTGAAACGATGATTTACCTCAGGGACTTCGAATATGTCGTCGTTTTTTTCCTTTCCAGTGACGAGCGTGTCCGGAGAAATATTGTACTTGATCATGAGGCTCGGGTACATGGACGAGAAGTCGAGACTCGCCACACTATCGTGGAGTCCCACCTTCGGCTCGAGAACAATCGCTCCCTTGTAGGGAATGATGGGCTGTTCCATTCTGGAGGGGATGAGCTGGCCGAGGGTGTGAGTCTCCATCATCAGATAATTGTCCACGCGGAACCCGACCGCAGCCGCTATCACTTGGTCAGGCGGCAACCCCGAAAGCGCTGACATTTGGATGACATAATCGATCGCTTCCTGTCCGATCTTCAGGATCGTTTCGGTCTGCTCTTCCACGTGCTTGACGAGGATCTTTCTCCGGTCTGGTTTTGAAAAATAATCGAAGTATGCTGTCTCATCGATAGGTGTCCGACTGGATGATTCGATTCCCAGATACTTTGCCACATCCGCGATCGTCTTGTTCTTGACCGCGTAGAGGTCGTCGGCGAAGTTTAGAAGGTCGACATTCGCTCGTCCGATCAGCGAATAGTGGCCGTAGAGGCTCTGATGCGGCGGACCCCCGTCCCGGCCAACCTTGAGCGGAGTCTTGGTCCTGTCAGTTCTCTTCACAAGATAGGGCCAGTGGACACTGTTTCCTTCGAAGGTCAGAATAACATCAGGATTGGTCTTAGAGACATGGCCCCCGAACTCTCGAATGGTTTCGTCGTCGGAGTCGGCTTTGGTCTGGAGAACCTCGTTCTCGGCCTTGCTTGTTCTCCAGCCGATGATCTGGATCGGGTCCCGCATCGGGCTTGGCGCGCCCGTCTTGCTGACGGATAAAAGTGAGAAAGAGAAGAGATCTAGTCTAGGTGGTTCTTCTTTCGCGATCGGTTTCGGATGATCTGTAGCTGTAAGGGTCTCTTGGACACTGTAATCCTTTGGATCTATCGTTGAGGAGGAAGTGTCCACCTCGTACCATTGACAAGGCTTGATTCCAAAGTCGTACTGGTACTTGATGGCAGATCGAAGTTTCTCCTCGTAGGTAGCAGCAGCTCCGGTTTTCTTCAGCGTGTCCCGCGCTGCTCTCTCCAAAAACTCCGGGTTCTTGCAGAATACTTTGAGGACGACACGTTCCTCGGCTAGCAGTCTCTTTTTCTCGATTGTCGCATTTTCGATGGTGGGATGGGGCTTTTCTTCTTCCAAGCTCTTCCTGAGATGCTCCGGGTCCTGACCTTCTCGCGGCAGGAGGTAGAAGTAGGCTCGATAGTTGCTATCAGTGACTAGAACGCGTTTTCCACCATGGGTGATCCCCCAGAGCCAGATCGACGATTTTCCCTGGTAGGTCTCATGGTTGAGGTCGAGAAGCCAAAACGTCTGTTTCATCAGGACTCTCGATCTTCTCGGTCACTCTCGACTTTGACCATCCAGATAACCACGATTCCTGCGATAACTAGTGTAAGTCCTGATGGGAGTAAGCTTGCAGTTATGGCCAAAGCCGGATTGTAGATGCAGCCACCGGCCGGACCGTTAATCGGAGTGGTTAGGGTGATGATGGTCGCCATCCCAATCATGGTAAAGATTGCTCCTATGATTATGAAGGCGAATCCAAGAGTCTGGAATGAATGCTCCAGGCCGGGACCGGGGTCATTGCTATCTCACCATTCAGCGACTTGCGAGTAAATGGTTTAAATTCGCCTGATAGGAACGGGGCTCCTCGGGATAGCTAGTATCATGGCTGAGAAGGTAGACAAGGCCAAGCAAGTTGACCATTGGGGAATCGCGCACATCTACTCCAGCTTCAACAATACGATGGTTCACATCACTGATCTGACAGGTGCTGAGACTGTCTCTCGGAGTGCCGGTGGTCAGCATGTTAAGGCTGACCGTCTTCAGGGGACCCCGTATGCTGCTATGCAGGCTGCCGCGGCCGCTGCGAAAGTGGCTAAGGATAAGGGGATCACTTCTCTCCATATTCGTGTCCGGGCTCCGGGTGGCCACAAGGCCAGGACCCCAGGTCCAGGCGCGCAGGCCGCGATTAGGATGTTGGCGCGTCAGGGGTTCCGGATCGGAAGAATCGAGGACGTGACCCCGGTCCCGCACGATGGTACCCGCAGGCCGGGCGGCCGTCGCGGTCGCCGCGTCTAGCCCGACCAGGAGTTTTCTATTACGTCCTATGCTGCTCAGATCCGAAAGCTAGTCGGCAAGCATCAGAAGTGGCGGGCTGAGGAATGCCTCAATCTGATCCCGTCAGAGAATCTGACCAGCCATACTGTAAGACAGCTACTCTCCGGGGATATGGGCCACCGATATCGGGCCGATGACCGGTTCTACAAGGGAACCCGGTACATGGACGAGCTGGAAGCGTTCGGCGAGAAGCTGGCGTGCGAGATATTCGGGGCCGACTGGGCGAGCCTCCGACCCCTGTCAGGCCACATGGCCGATATGATAGCCGTGTCGACCCTTACGAAGCCCGGCGGTTCAATCCTCACCGTCAATCCTGGGGACGGGGGATACCCGGGGTTGAGTGACCAGGCCGGATATCCAACCTTTGTCAATGTCCGGAACCTGTATTTTCCGTTTGATTCCGAGCGGATGAATATCGACGTGGACAAGGCGCGTGGGCTGATCGAGGACGAGAAGCCTTCGCTTGTAGTGTTCGGCCAGTCATTCTTCCTTTTTCCGCATCGAGTCAGAGAGCTGGCCGACGCTTGCAGCTCGGCGGGGTCCAGGATCGCCTTCGATGGTTCGCACGTGCTGGGGTTGATTGCCGGGGGCAAATTTCAGAAACCATTCGAGGAAGGTGCGGAGCTTCTACTGGGGTCTACTCACAAGAGCCTGTTCGGTCCGCAAGGTGGGATCATCATGGGGAAGAGGGGTTGTGAATCTGAGGTGAAGGGGCGCCAGTTTCCGGGTTTGGTAGATAACGCGCACTGGAATCGGGTCGCCGCGCTGTTGTGGGCATTGGACGAGGCCCGTCGGGTTGGTGGAAAATACGCCGCGCAGGTCATAGCGAACTCGAAGGCGTTAGCCAAGGCGTTGCACGAAGGAGGGGTCCCGGTGAAGTGCTCGGAATATGGGTTCACCGAATCGCACCAGACGATTCTGGACGTGAAGGATCAGAAGGAGATTGAGGCGTTTACGCAACGGTTAGAGGATGCGAATATCATTGTTGACCATGGGATTCGTATCGGGACCTGTGAAGCAACGCGACGGGGGATGAAGGCACAGGATATGGAGCGGGTAGCCGAGCTTATCGTCCGGGTCTACAAAGGGGAAGAGCCGAGCAAGGTTAGAACGAAGGCGACGAAGCTCCGGCGGGAATTCAACAGGATATTATACACCTAGCAAGCTCGAATCTCGGAGCTGGTAGGGGTTTGTTGATCACCGAGCATCCTCTAGAGCCCGTTTCCCTTGATCAGATAGAAAGCGCGCGCAGACGCATCCATGGCCTAGTACTGCGCACTCCTATTGTGAGGCTGAGCGTTGACGATCCTGACCGAGAGGTCTATCTGAAGCTAGAGAATTTGCAGCCAACTGGCTCGTTCAAGGTCCGCGGTGCCTCCAACGCGATCGGGCTCGCAGGGCAGGAGGCGAAATCTCGTGGAGTATACACGTGTAGCGCGGGAAACATGGCCCAGGCCCTGGCCTGGCAGGCTCGACAGAACGGTATTCCGTGTACGGCAATAGTTCCCGATAACGCTCCCAAGACGAAGCTGCAGGCTATTGAACGGTTCGGCGCGAAGACGATCCGGGTCTCGTACGATGAGGTCTGGAAGGTGGTGACTAGTCACCGGTATGCTTCTCTCGCCGATGCCTTGTTCATTCATCCGTTCAGCGACGAGAGGATGATCGCAGGGAACGGGACCATCGGCTTGGAGATACTCGAAGACGTTCCAGGAGTGGATTCGGTGATCATCCCTTTCGGAGGGGGCGGGCTCACTGCCGGAATTGCCAGCGCGATTCGTGCGAAGAAACCCGATACAAGGGTCTACGCGGTTGAGCCGGAGACAGCCGCCCCTCTCGCGGCTTCCCTCCGAGAAGGCAGAGCGATGGATGTAAACCGTGTTCCCAGCTTTGTGGACGGGATCGGTGGCAAGAGCGTTCTTCCGGAAATATTCAAGATCGTGAGACCGTTGGTCGATGGCAGTATCACTTCTTCGCTGAGGGAGATTGCGGATGCTGTTCGCCTTCTCTTCGAGCGGAACCGGGTCGTGGCTGAAGGCGCTGGCGCGGCCTCGGTCGCGGCGGCTCTTTCAGGCAAGGCGGGCGCAGGGAAGATCGTCTGTGTAGTCTCTGGGGGAAATATCGACACAGTCACGTTGACAAGGATTCTATCGGGAGAGGTGCCCTGAGACCCAGGCGGAATCATGGCGTCGATATCTCAGGAATAATCCGGCTTCATCAGGCGGCTACGCCCTATCACCCGGTCAGGTCGAACGATGAGGTCTCCCTCAATCCGGCACCCTTACCATGGGTGTACAATCGAGTCGCAGTCTCCCTCTGGGTTGTTTCTCGGCAGCCCTTGCGGGAAGATTTCGGACCTGGACAATCTCACGTGACGCGAATTTCTACAGTTATCACCAGATAGCACACAGTATCCCACATACGGCGGTAATTGTGGACGTTGTCCTATTATCTCCAAGCCGGGAATAGGGATATCTGTGGTGAAGATTGAACATCAAGTTCATGCAGACAGTTGAAAGGGATGTTTACAGAAAACTCAGGGATATCGCGAGAGAAAGAGGAGTAACCGTGCAAGAGCTCTTGAGAGCGGTCATCCTTCCTGACTGGATGGCAAACTACAACAGCAAGCAGCATAAGAGCAGGACGGCTAGAGCTGAAAGACGACTGGTCACCGCTTCTTGAGGATTTAGCGAGATCCGTCCGGACCATCGAGTGGATAGAAAGACAGCGAAGGAATTGGAGAACGCTGAGATAAAATACCCGACTCCGTGACGGTATTACATATATACTTAGTAGCATGGATTGACTTGTCGTACGATTCATGACGTCTACGGCTGAACATGTCGGCCTCATCCGAGGATTACACCACATCACCTTAGTCACGTCGAACGAGGAGGTCAACCGGAGATTCTACACGGAAGTGCTGGGTCTCCGACGCGTGAAGCTCACCGTCAACCAGGACGATGTGCATCACAGGCATCTATTCTACGCTGACGAGAAAGCGACCACGGGGAGCGCTATTACATTCTTCGAATGGCCGCACATGCGGCCAGGAAGAATCGGGCTCGGCTCTCCGCATCACCTCTCCTACACCACCCCGAAATTCGACTCCCTACCAAAGTGGAATTTTTGGCTGCGGCAGAAAGGAGTGTCAGTCGAGGGCCCTCTCGTACGGGATGATCGAACCTCGATCTATGTGCGGGACCCTGACGGCGTAATTGTCGAAATCACATGCCCCAACAAGGATGAAGTCACCCATGACTATGCCCAGGAAGCGTTCGGAAACCCACCACCGGTTAGCGGCATAACCAGTGAGATGAAGCTCACCACCTTCCACCATGCTAGTCCTTTGACATATGATCCAGAGACCACAGCAGAGTTCTTCGACAAGTTCCTGGGTCTGACCGACAAGTTCACGATTCCAAACCCCGACAAGACAGGCACGAATATCCTCGGGATTGGAAGCGAAGAGCGTCCCGGCTTCCTACGATACCTAGCAATACCCAAACCACCGGAAGGATACGTTGGCGAGGGGAGCATCCACCATATCGCAATGGCGGTTGAGGATGATGAGGCGCAGCAGAAGATCCTGAAACGTCTGAATGAGGTTGGGATAGAGAATTCAGGGATCATTGACCGATTCTGGTTCCACTCATTGTACTTCCACGATCCCGACGGGAACCTCCTGGAGATCGCTACAAAGAATCCTGGATACTCCGCTGACGAACCGCCAGAGAAGCTTGGGACCTCTCTCGTCCTTCCAAGGTGGCTTGAGCCTAGAAGGGCGGAGATCGAGTCTGCGCTGAAGTTGACCGACTCGAACAATCATGGCAAGTGGCCTCCAGAGTACCAGAAGGTTCACTCTCCCCCCGAAGCCCCGTAGATCACGACGAGAGGTATGCTATTCTAGGGCCATCCGACATTCTAATGTCTAGAATTGAGAATCGGCTCGGTCCCCTAACTGCAAAATCTGCAATGACCGTGGCTCGTTCATTAGTTTGATGGATGGATGCCTAGGCTAGATATTTTCCTTTGGTGTTGAACGGCGACGAATCCGAATATGCCTCCTGCTATGAGTAGTACTGGCGCAGGAGTCAGTGTGACTATCACATCGGCGGGGACAGTCTGACTTCCGAGAAATCCAAAATAGACCGGGGTGATCCACTGGATAATCATATTTCCCAGGTTTGCGGCTCCCATCGCCATTATTATCGCCGGCCAGGCGGCGCGTTGGGGGTCACGGCTATCCATGAGATGGCTGATCGCCCAGAACACGACCACGGTCGCTATTATGATCCAGACACCACTGATGCCAAAATAGTAGTTGTAATTGTACCGGTTGTCGACCAAGTAGGCGAGTCCGTATGCTACCATCTGGTAAGCCGCGCCCAGCAATGACAGTGTGAACGCGGCAATTGCGGCCCTGTCCGCCATAGTTGGGCAGGTCCAGATTAACGCGTGAATAAAGCTATGGGGCGTCCTGTTTGTTCAGGCCTCGCTAAGCCTCACGCGTGAAGAGAACGGAGTGCTCTCATAGAGACGTAGACTCCAATTAGAGAGAAGGGCAACCCGGCGACGAGAAGAATCGAGGTTCCAAATGTCGGAGGAGTAGGAGGCAGGAGGCCTAGCAGGTCGGGCACGTTCATTCCGGTCGGAACGAGGCTTAGGATCAGACTGAGAACATAGCCTCCCGGCCTTTTCTATAGATTAGCAGGAACGCTGCTATGCCAATTCCGAAGACATAGAAGTACCAGACGGTTCCCCAGAGATCGAAGAATTGGTTCAGGGGAAACTGTCTATCCTCCCCGATTCCCGGAATGAGCAGGACGGCTAAGAGTAAACTCACAAAGAGAGTCCCGAGTAGAATCGAGCGAAATTCACTACGAATTTTCAGCTCTTGATGTTTGTCACTCCATTTTGGCCTCCATGGTCCTAGCCAGTGTAGCCATCTCTCTGCCTGCGCATTGTTGTTTGAAGCAAGTAGGCCCAGACCGGATACGAAGAGCATTATTCCAGTGAGAAAGAAGAGTGTTCCACTTGCAGCCAGGGCGATAGCAGTTGCTGATGTGGTCATGCTAGCACTGATCTGGAGGAAACATGAGAGACAAGCGTTTCCGGTGACGTTGAGGGTTGGATAGATAAGCCATAATCCGAAACTCCACGATAATGGTGCTACAAACTGAAGAAGAATCGCCATCTTGTATCGACCTAGCAAACTCGAAGTGGGTCCGGGCTGTGTCAAACGATTCCCTGAGAGAACTTTCTATCCTCAGACTAATATCGATAGCTCGTCGGAGGGCAGAATTGTCACCCTCTACTCAATGGCCTGGTTGAACTCGACTATTATCCAGTATCGAAGCTGCCCAATCCGCAGATGAAAGCTAACGCGTCCGATCGTTGCAAGTGCCATTGTGGATGCAAAAGAAAGGGAGCGGAGGTCAAAGGGCTCAATGGCACAACATTTCGACTCGCGTTGTGCAAGGAGTGCTCGGAAAAACATGAAACGCGAAGGCTGAGATGAGCTCCCAATAACCTGGCTGTCAGCTTATTATTCGAGCTAGTTGTATCCTACTGGTATGTCTCTGCCTAAGCCGGGGGACACTGTCAAGGTTACTCTGTTGAACCGGGAGACGATTGAAGGTGTCGTCGAATGGGTTGATGGCAACGGTCTCTGGATCAAGGGGGCTCAGAGGTCGAGATGGGTCCCGCTCGAGGCTCTCTCCATGCCACACGACTCACACGAAGTTGAAGGCGTCCAAGAACAGGCGGCAGAATAGGCGCGACCGGACGCTAAGCGAAGAGAGTCCAGTCGGACTAGCCAGCTTCACCTTCAGTTTCGCCTGGGCCCTGTTCATCGTCTTTGAGAGGATAATCCTAAAGCTGCCATGGCCCTTGAAACAATTCTTGTTAAGACAGTTTCCTGACGAGTTCGCAGCCCAGAGGGCAGTTCTCCGATCGCAGACGCACTATCGTTAGCAGAGAGACAGGTTGACTGTCAGCTAGGACTGCTCGGTGTGGCCGGAGGAACCTACTGGGGCTGCTATGCTAAGCGTTTGGTCCATAACTTCAAGGATGTTCTTGAGTTCCTTCTTCATCAGCGTCGGATCATGGCTGAGGTTGAAGTAGTCAGCGAACGTTGTGGTCGGCTGCTTGACGTGCTGGTAGGCGAGTTTCCCACGGACAGCTATCACCCTTGACTGGGCAATGGGCTGTCTCAGCGCGATGAAAGAGAGGGTCCGGAGCGGACCCGGGGTCAGCAGTGGCCTGTTCGAGAGCTTCCGGACGTGCTTCGCAAACTCCGGCTTGAGCTGCATCACGAATCTTCCATCAGGCAGTTCCAGGACCTGGATCGGGCTCTCCGACTTGCCGTATCTCTCTGATATCGCACGGACTAGCAACCTGATCTTCTCCTCTGACCTTGCGCCGATTATGGATCCTATCGTCTTGATGTCCAGAGGTCTGCCTGAGACGTATAGCGCTGCCTCGCAGAGCTGTTGCTGCTCGCCAGCCGGTTTGGACGTTGGTTCAGTCTGAGACTGGGCTTCCATCCTTCCTCATCTCTATCTCGATGTCTCCAAACTCTTCCAGCTGAGTCAGACCAACCTTTCCTTCGAACGCGAGGAAGAGCAGCATGATGAACATCCTTACAGCCTGAACCGCGTCGCCATCTCCTAAGAGCTTGAGAAAGGACAATGATCTATCTCGAACGGTCTCTTTCATGAGCCTGTTGTAGAAGGCCTTCATCTCCTCCTCTATCTTCACAAGCCAATCGTCAGCCTGCTCAAACACAGCCGGGGTCCTGCTGACCAGCTGCGACGTCCCTACCGGCAAGAGCCTCTCGGCCTTCAAGACCTCCAAGATTCCTTTGAGAACCTCTTCCAGAGATGTGGTCGTCGACTGGTACCTGATCGGAAAGGCAAGGGGTGGAGGAACATAGTCGGTCGGCCTCTCTGGGGGAGGCTTGGGCGGCTCTTCCATCTTTAAGACGAGTTCTGATTTCATTCGCAGCAGGACGGCGGAGGTGAGGAGTGCTGTTCCGGATACTGAGAAGTCGATGTACCCCCGGCCCCTCATCTCTCCCATCAATCCCGTCAAGAGTTCGGCGAGATGCACATCCCAAGGCTTCACTCGGTGAAGGTGGAGAAGGTCGAACAGCACCGAGTATGGCTGCTTGAGCCAGTATGAGTCTTGGGGCGTTGTCAGTCCTTGACGCCTCCCTTGTTCGGGAGCGAGATGAGCTTGCTCTGCCCGTTGTCGATGAAGACCCCGAAGACCCTGTCAGCCCGGGAGATGGTAGTGTCTTTGAGCGAGATTACTATGAACTGAGACTCTCCGCTCTTCGACGCCACCAGGGTCGCCAGCCGCTTCGTGTTCAAGACGTCAAGGTGAGCATCGATCTCGTCCATGATATAGAACGGCATGGGATGGATCTGTTGCAGAGCGAGTAGGTAGCAGACTGTCGAGACTGACTTCTCCCCACCGCTTGCCGCGGCCATCGTAAGCTCAGTCTTTCCAGGGAACTGGAGAAACACGTCGAGCCCACCCTCGAACGGATTGTCTGGATTGTCGAGGGCCATTCTTCCGTTGCCGCCCTCCGTTATGTCATGAAAGATCTGCTGGAAGGTCTCGTTGACCTTCGTGAATGCGCTCATGAACGTGTCCAGTTTCTTCTTCTCCAGTTCGCCCATGAAGTTGAGAATTCCTAGCTTGTCTCTCTCAAGCTCGCTAATCCGCTCCGACAGGTGCTTGTAGCCGTCCTTCAAGCCCTCGTACTGCTCAACGGCCAATTGGTTTACGGCGCCAATCTCTTCCAGCTCCTTCCCAAGGCCGAGCTTGAGCTTTGCAGCATCCTCAATCGCCTCAGGAGTCGTCTCTAGGATCTTTTCAAAACCGAGACTGTGCAGTTGTGAATTCAGCATGACTATCTGCGTGTCCAGCTCTCGAAGTGTCGCCTTCAGTTCTGATACGTTCGCGTTGAGCGGGTCCATCCTCTCGATAAGCTGGGTCAGCGACTTTTCGATCTCAGAGAACCGTTCCTCGTACTTTCGCCGTTCCTCGCCGACTGATTCGAGGCTCTCGACCAAGCGAGCCTTCTCCTCGTTGAGCTTCTTCATCTCCTGCTGGAGTTCTTCTGATCTCTTGCCGGCCTCTTCGACTCTCGCTTCTTCACGTTGGATCTCGGATTCTAGCGCACGGGACTGGATCCGCAACTGGTCGTATCCAGGTCTGAGAGTGTCCAGTGTCGACTGGCTCGACGCTAGTTTGTTCTCAAGCTCTAGTTTCTCCCGCAGCAGTGCCTCAGCCTGAGCCACCGCCCCGTCTCTCTCGCCTTCCGCCTGAAGGATCGCCGTTCTTCGCTGCTCGACCTTCAGCTTCGCAAGCTCTTCCTCTCGAACTGCGAGTCGCCGTTTCATCTCTCCCTGCTTCGAAGCCATCTCCTGCAGCAGCTCTCGTTCTCGCTGCATCGAATTCTCCAAGCTGTCAATCCGCCGTTTCGTCTGCTGCAGCGATAATCGGGTGCGCTCCAGGCTCCTCTGAGCCAGCTCAACGTCACGAGTCAGAGCCTCCCGTGTCTTGCTGGTGGAGACCCGGTCTTCCTTCAGCTTCACGATTTCGGATTCCAGTCGGTCAAGCTCGGACCGCGACCTCTGAACAATCGACTCCAACGACTTGACTGTCCGTTCGAGACCTTCCAGAACATTGGATCTTGGAATCAGGGTAGATGCGTCAAACGGCGCGCGATAATACCCGCTCTCTAGCCCGCCTCCGGGCTCGTAGAGATCTCCGCTCGTAACGACACATCTCTGTCCCTTCGCGGCGGTGAGGAATGCCGCTCGCTGGTTCGTAGCAAGCATAGTGTCGCCGAACACAAACTCTACGGCCGGTGCTATCCGCTTCTCTACCTTGATGACACTTAAGACCGGACCCACGATTCCGGGCGTCTCCTCGTACTCCTCATTTTCTGGCGGCAGCTCCAGATCTTCGAGCGGGATGATCTTTGCACGGCCGAGCTTTGTCCGTTTTAGACTCTCGACGCACTTGATGGCCACCTCAAGGTCTCTCACTACCAAGGCTCTCATCCAGCCGGCGCTGGCAGCCTCTATCGCCTTGCTGTGCTCGTCGCTGAATTTGACAAGGTCTTGTAGTCGTCCGAGGACTCCGCTGATCGCACCCTCATCAGCCATCTCTTCGATCTTCCTGAGGGCCCTTTCCTCGGCCTGGAGAGTGTCCGCTAGATTCTTCTGAGTGTTAAACTCAGTAACTGTCACGCGTGCCCTTTTGGCCACGTCTAGGGCTTCTTCGATCTCGTTGTGGCGTTGATCCTTGAGCGCTGTGTACTCTTTCGCCTTCTCCTCGATGTCCTCGAGCCGTTTCTCTTCCTCCTTGCCGAGCTTCTCCATCTCACGTATTCTCTTCTTCAGCTCCTCTGCGAGGTTCGCGTACTCCTTGTGGCGAGCCTCTAGGGACTGGAGATGACTTGCCGTCAGATCTAGTTTGGTAGAGCTGCCCTTGCTCGACGCGATTAGCCCGGATAGTTCGCTCTCTATTGCGCGGATCTCTGCGTCGAGGGCTTCCTGAATCTCCGCGTCCTTCGACAACGAGTCCCTCGTGTTTGAAAGCGTGGTGTTGAGCTTCAGGGCTCGCGTATTCGCCTCCTCGAAACGACTCCCTAGATCCGCCTTTCCACCGGTCAGGGTGCGGATTGTCGCCATGAGTTCTTTCGTGCTGTTCTGAATGTTCTCTCCTTGTTTCTGGAGCGACTCTAGCTGTTTGATCCGAGTGTTGAGAATGTTGCGAGCGGCCTCAGCTTCAGCCTTGGCCCTGACCCCACCATTGCTGGCTTCAGCTATCTTTCTCTCAACATCAAACAGGACCTGGTTTCCCTGTGTGACCGTGTTCTCCTCGTACTGGCGTCTCTCAGCGGCGACCTTGGCTCTCTGGCCGGTCAGCTCGTCCCGATGTTGACGGAGGGCTTCAAGATTCTTCTGCTCGTTCTCCAGCTCTCCGAGTGCTGTTGCCCTCTTGGCTTGGAAGGAGAGTATCTGAGATGATAGTATCAGTGCCTGCTGGTTCGAGATCTCCTTCTGGATTAGCCTTGAGCGTAGTAGGTCGTTCCTCTCACGCTCCAACCTTTCGATATTCGTCCTGACATCGTCGACTTTGGCAGCGGCCACCTTCAGGTTGACATCCGCCTCCTGAAGCTGGACCTTTGCCTCAGCCTTCTTCGTCTCGAAGACGCCCAGCCCGATAAGGTCCTCAAGAATCCGCCTCCTCTCCTCAGTACTGATCTCAGCCAGACGAGTGATCGAGTGCTGGGCGATCAGGTTGAACCCGGTCACCTGGATATCGGCCGAGCTGAGAATATCCTGCGCCTGCTTCCTTGAGAGGCGTCGGCCGTTCATCCTGTAGATTCCCTCGCCTCCCGTCGAGAATTCTCGCGATACGGTTACGAGGTCCGAGTCTACGGGGATCTTGCGGTCGCTGTTGTCGAACTGGACTGCTACATGGGCGGATCTGGCTGTCTCTGTTCCGGATTTGTGGATGAGGGCTGAGAGGCTTCCTCCTCTGAGTTCTCTCGCGCTTAGTTCTCCTAGCGAGAATTTTAGCGCGTCGAGAATGTTGGATTTTCCCGCGCCGTTCGGTCCTGTGATTACCGTGAATCCCGAGTCAAGGGGAATAGAGACCTTCTTGTTGAAGGTCTTGAAGCCTCGGATGTCGATTCTCTTGATATAGACCAAGGCCCGGGCCCTGGAATCGTTCGATGTCTAGTTAGATAAGTCCGTCCGTCATCGTCGAAGCCTTAGAACATATCCGACTCAGCGGCCGAATCGTCGATGGCGCATCTGATAGAGCCGTATCGCTCGGAGAAAATCGATCCTCCGGAACTCTGGCCAGTAAACG